>Ga0193964_1000001_pt1 | contig 239919 bp, 234 predicted proteins | sample FB_7_MG_FD_140323 | JGI IMG/M metagenome (GOLD analysis project Ga0193964, IMG submission 140323) | Microbial mat bacterial communities from the Broadkill River, Lewes, Delaware, United States - FB_7_MG | ecosystem: Environmental > Aquatic > Freshwater > River > Microbial mats | place: USA... | reverse complement strand
TGGACTTGGTTCAACAAATCCTGCTGCTTCGATTGCTTTGTTAAGCTCTGATTTTAAGTTAAAATCTGTAAATTTCATATTTTATAATTACCTTTTGTTTTAATATGGTATCTTTAAAATAAAAAACTTAACTGGTTTAAGCTTATCTTTAAGATTCCCTATATTTTCCCGATTATATCCAATAAAAGCTTAAAAAGTATTTTAACAAAAAATATGATATAATATTTTAAATGCAGGGTTATATAATAAACATAAATAATGTTAAAGATGAAGATTTAATTGTCTCAATTTTAACAAAAAACAATTTCTATACTACATATCGTTTCTATGGTGCAAGGCATTCTACAATTAATATTGGTTATAAAATTGATTTTGAACTTGAAACAAATATGAAAAGTAGTATTGCAAGACTCAAGGATGTTTTGCAAATAGCATACCCATGGATAATGGATAGTTCTAAGTTGTATTGCTGGCAACGGTTTTTAAAACTTTTTTATCCACATTTAAAAGATGTAGAAGAGATAGAAGAGTTTTATTTTGATCTTTTAGATGAACTAGCACATAAAATGATAAAACAAAACCCAAAACGAGCAATCATTGAATCTTATGTGAAACTTTGTGAACATGAAGGAAGACTTCATACTGAGTATGAATGTTTATTATGTGAGCAACCTATACTAAGTGATATCTCATTAGTTAGAAGTTTTTTACCAACACACAAGCATTGTAGTTATAGTAAATCTTTTCAATTATATCAAGTAAAAGAGTTATTCGAAGAAAAAAGTTTGATTAATTTTAATGATGATGAAGTAGAGTATATTTGGAAGATATTATTACAAGGATTATAATCCTTGTAATAGAATTTTATCTAGAAACTTGCCCATTCATCATCACTAGAAGATGAAGATGTTATTTTTTTCATAGAGTTTTTAGGTATTGCAGTTGAAGTTTGTTTTTGACTTACTTGTACCTTTGGTTGAGATGTCTTTGCAGTTGTATTCGTCATCTCTTTTGCTTTTACTGTATGTTTCCCACTAAATTCTTTTTCATCAGCAGAAGAAACTACTAGTTTTGCTAGCTGATCAGTTTGAAGTGCTACTTCATTTGTTTGGCTTGCGATATTTGCATTTTCTTGAGTTTGTCTATCTAAAGATGTAATAGCATCATTTATTTGAGTGATTCCCATTTGTTGTTCTTTAGATGCTGTTTCTACATTTGATATAAGATCTATTGTTTTCGAAATATTATCATTTAGACCTGTATACCCATCAATCATATTATCAGCAATATTTTTACCTTGATTTGCTTTTGCATTTGCATTTTCCACTAGTATCTTAATCTCATTTGCTGCATCTGCAGATCTAGCAGCTAGATTTCTAACTTCTTGTGCAACTACTGCAAAACCTTTTCCAGCTTCTCCAGCAGTTGCTGCTTCAACTGCTGCATTAAGTGAAAGAATATTTGTTTGGAATGCAATTTGATCAATAACCGAAATAGCATCACTAATAGCTGTTACTTCAGTATTAATTTCATCCATAGCTTCAGTAGTTTGTGTTGCTAACTCTTGTCCTTTATTTGCAGAAGTTGTTACAACAGATGCATATTTTGCCATTTGTGCAACATTTTGATTTGTGCTAGATACATTACTTGTTACTTCTTCTAGTGCTGCTGCTGTTTCTTCTAAGGCAGCAGCTGCTTCGTTTGAGTTTTTATTTAATGTATTTACATTATCTAATAAGATATTACTACTATCATCTAATGTTAGTCCTATCTCTTTATTTTCAACAAGCATACCAGTAATAGCATCACCTAGTGAGTTAACTCCATTTGCAAGTTTTAATAGGTGCTCTTTAATCCCATCTTTACCAACCTTATTAATATAATTGTAATTTGAATATTCTTCAAGTACAGTAAGAACACCATCAATGTTTGATTCCATTGTTGTACCCATTTGGTTTAATAGTGTTGTTAACTCTTGTAGTGCTGGGTTATTTGAATTTGTGTTTACACGTTGACATAAATCACCTTGTTCAAATTCAGCTAAAACTGTAATCGTATCATCGATTACTTTTCTATCTTCCTCTATACCAGCCTTTGCTTTAATAATATTTTCATTTACAACTCTTGCCATAAGACCAATCTCATCAAAGCTATCAGTATCTAAACTTTTGATATCAGATGCTTCTCTATTGATATACTTAAAGAAACCAACTAAACCTTCTTGGAAATTTAATAGTCGTTTTACAATAAGTTTGTTAATTATATATAATGAACTTGCAACAATAACACATAATAAAATAATAGTTATAAGTAAAATAACATTTCGTGTTTCATTTGGTGCTTGAAGTACTTCAGCCTCATCAATTTCAGAAATAATAGCCCAATTTATATCTTGTCCTATTTTAACAGGCTTGTATGATGATAATACAGGATTATGATTATAGTCTTCTATTATTTCTGTATTTGTTTTACCTGAAAGTGCATTATTAGATGCATCTGTATTTACTTTTGTATTATTTTCAAATGACGCTTGTAAGCTATGACCTTTTGGATCTAGAAAACTATCACTTCTCATTAGTTTATCACTTCCAACTAAGTAGTCCTCTTGTGAATCACCATAACCAGCTCTAAATTGCATAATTTTGTTTATACTTCTATCTGAAATTTGAAATATTAAAACTGATTTTAGCTGACCTTCAATATACACAGGTGTGCCTAGGAACATTGCAGGGGCATTATTACTTGGTCCATAAGGCTTCATATCAATAAAAACAGGACGTTTAAGTTCTTTTACTTTATTCCATGCTTGGGCTAGACCTGAATTTTTAAGTTGACCTACCGATAAGTTTTCTCCATAGTCTGATTCTTTGGCTTGTGAGTACATAACATGGCCATGTTTTGCACATACTAAAAATACATCATAGTATCCATACTCTGTAGCATAGCTTTGGAAAAAATTCTCATGTTTTAGAGTTGCCTCTTTTGCCAGTGGATGGGTAACTGGATAATTACTATTTCCTGAAACTTTTAAGTTATGATGAACTTCAATTAAATCTTCATTTAAATCTTTTACATTTGAACTTTTTGCTAATACTTTAATATCTCCAATTCTTTCATCAAAAAAGTTTTGAATTTGTTCTGCTTTACTATCTCTTGAAGATGTCAATGCACTATAACTTTTGTCCACTAGTGAACCCTTTGCCTGTTGTACAGCTAGAGTTCCTAGGGTACTTGCTAATATTAAAAGACCAATAATCGTAACTAATACTATTTTGGTTTTTATCGTCATCTTATCTATCATGTTTACTCCTTTAAATTGACGAATTATGATAACATAAATATGGATAATTGTATATAAATAATACAGTAAATGTTCAAATAAATAATTAATAGATTATTTACTGTATATTTTATATGCAATTAAAGACTTTGAGTAAAGATGGTTAACACGTAGAGGAGATAGAAAGGTTAATTTATAGATATTGCTTTGTAATTTTTTATAGTATGTCAGATGAATAGTTAGCGACCCCAGCAGTCATCATTAATAAGCTATAAATACCTTAAGTAAAGTACTTATAAAATATTTTAATTCAAAATGTACCATTAAATGTACCAAAAAATGAAAGTGTCTATTCTTTTTGAAAGTTGTTGATTATCTCATTTATCATATTTTCTTCTATATTTTCAGTATCACTTTTAGAATAGATATGTACTAATAAAACTGTATCTTCTATTTTAGTATAGGTTATGACTCTATAACCACCACTTTTACCTTTGTTATTAGATTTATTTTGTACTCTTATTTTATAAGTACCATTGCCGATATGCGTACCCAAGTTTTGATTGAGTACTAAACTTTTTAAAAGCTCTTCATATTGAACTAATAAATTTCTATCTTTTTTAAATAGTTTTTTGAAACTCTTTGTAAAAATTGAAGTGGTTTTAATTTGCACTTTTTAGTTCGCTTAATAAATCACTTGCATTATTTAAGTTGATAGTACCTTTTTTATATTGTTCTACCTCTTCAAGCCCTACGATAATATCATTCGCTATTTTATGCTCTTTATGATAGATAGTTTTTTTTAGTAGTTTGTTTAGTTCTGCTTGAACATTTATACCACTTTTTAACATATCTTGATACATACTATCTTCTAATTCTACTTTAATAGTTTGCATAAATACCCTTTTTTATTTGCATTATATCACATTAGAATAATATTGTAAATAATAGATTTCATTACTAGGAATTTAAACTATATAATATTATTAAATATTCATAAGCGGTTGCTCTGTTTAAATTCTTCAAGTGTCATTTTGTCGTTCTCTCAATTTTTATCAGCAGTAGTCATCATATCATATAAACATACATTTTGTAAGTAGTTTTCATCTTCTGTATACAATATTGTTGTATATATTTAATCATATTCATTATTCCTATAGCGTCATTATAACCATCATTTTGATATAGGCTATTGTCTCTTATATTATTCTACTCTAAATATTACCAGTAATATTCATAACTCTAATCAAATTTTATTTTTATTTATTTTTTTGATAGACTATACTATCGTTTTGATTTACTAAGGTTGGTAAATTGTTGAAAAATTCAACATAAATTCATTGCTTTTCATCCTTGCTTGGTATAATGCAATACTATTTTTCTCACAATAAGATTTAAGCACACATAACCTTTTTACTCCTATTTTTATTTCACAGCCAAGGTAAATTGCTTTTGGTTTGGCTTCTATATAAAACTTATCTTCGGTTTCTTTTATTATTCTCCATTCTTCTTCATCTCGCCATTCCTCTGCTTTAATAATAAGTGCAGGTATAAAACCAGATTCTATTATATTATATGAACTTGAGTCTATTAATGAATTTGTGTATACAACTGGATAAATATTATCTCTATTTTTAAATCTACTTGTTTCATATTCAACACAAAAGCCTTTATGTTCATCTGCATAATGTGACCACATCTTTATTGATTTTTTAGATTCTGATAAGCAACATACTTTTAATTTATTTTTAAAATACTTATTTTTTTCATTTGAAAGGCTGTTGTAAAAATTTTCCTCAATCTCTGTAATATATAAATTTATTTTTTGTTGTATTTCTTTATTATAATTTTTATATATAATTTCTTGTAGTTTATCATATTTATGTCCTGCTATAAATATTTCATCTAATTCATCGTTTGTAAAAAGTTTGGCTTGTTGTATGGATTCTAAAACAGGTTTATAGCTTTCTGAATTTTTAGAAAATTCTTTTTTAAAATTAAAACTTATATAGCTATCATATGGATCGTTAAAATCATTTGGGTTTGAAAACCAAAGTCTATTATTTTTGATACTTTTAATGTTCTTTATATTGCATTCTCTAAATCTAAACAGACTACTTGGTATATTTGTATTTTTATATACATTCATTTTATATAGTGTATTCATACATTTATCACTTGATAAGACTTCTCTATCAAAATTTTCTTTGCAAGTCTCTTTATTGTTAAAATCTATTTCAAGAATACTTCTATTATGACTTGTCATATTAAACACTCCCCTCAATCAAAGCAATCTCATCATCACTCAAACCATAAAGCTTATAAACCATACTATCTATCTTATCTTCTAAATCTTTATTGTTTAGGTTTATCATTCTTACTTTTCCTTTAGTTATGCATATTTATATTTGATTTTTTTTGCATTTGCATAGGTCAATATGCTTGACTATAATAATTATAAACTTTAACGACTTAATTTATTTAAAATGAAGCGTTTATTAAAAGTATTTTTTAAATTTATTGGGTGGTGTTAGATTGATAGTTGGCGACCCCAGCAGGATTTGAACCTGCGTTGTAAAGATGAAGTCCTTACGTCCTTGGCCACTAGACGACGGGGTCATTTTAAAAGCGGAATTATAGTATAAGGTTCTTTTAGAACCTCTTAACTATTTATCTCTTCTTTTATTTTTTTAGCAGCATTAATAATTCGTGTTGTTTTTTCGTCATAACTTAAGCTATCATCTATAAGATGTTTAACAAATGTACTCCCTACAATAACACCATCTACCCCTTTAGCTTTCTCTTTTGCTGTATTTTCATCTACACCAAAACCAATGTAAAGTGGAGTTTTTGTGCATTCTCTTACATTTTCAATAATTTTTGATAAATCTTCACTAGCACCGCTTCCTGTGATACCTGCGTATGCAACCATATAGATAAATTTACTACTATTTTGTGTTACTTGTTTAATTCTTTCAAAAGAATCTGTTGGAGCTACAAAATCTATAAGTGATTGGTCATATTTTTGAAATAACTCTTTATATATTTTTCCCTCTTCATATGGAAGATCAGGGATAATAGAACCAGCTACATTAAACTCTTTTCCTTTTTGTAGAAATTTTTCCATACCATAATGGAAATATGGGTTCATGTATCCCATCCATAATGTATCCATGTGGGGTGCTATTTTACTCGTTACTTCAAATAAATCATTGAGTTTAAATCCTTTTTGAAGTGCTAATAAACTTGCTTTTTCAATCACTGGCCCATCTGCAACTGGATCTGAAAAAGGGATTCCTAATTCTAAAGTATCAACTCCTGCTTCTTTCATATTTAATGCTAAATCTACTGTAAAGTTATTTTCTGGGAGAGAAGATGTTATAAACCCAACTAAATGTTTCATACTAATGTTCCTAATTATAATTAATTTTATTTTGGATATAATCCTATCATAAAATTAATAATAGCTTTATAATACAAAGGGGTCTTATGCAACAGGCTAAGAAACAGACAGTTACTTCTATTGTCAACTCAAAAGGCAAGAAAAAGTTAAGCATGATAACAGCATACGATGCGTTATTTGCAAACTTATTTGACCAAGAAGTTGATTTCATTTTAGTAGGTGACAGTCTAAATATGAGTTTTGGTGGGAATAGTGATACTTTAAGTATCACTATGGAAAATATGATTTATCATACAAAAGCAGTTTGTAATGGAGCAAAAAATACATTTGTAATCTGTGACATGCCATTTGGAACATATATAGATAAGGATACTGCTTTTAAAAATGCGATGAAAGTATATCAAGAAACGTCAGCAGATGCTGTAAAAATTGAAGGTGGAGTGAGCAAAGCTCATATTGTAAAACATTTGACTGATAACTCAATTGCGGTAGTTGGACATATAGGACTTATGCCTCAAAATGTTAGAAGTGAAGGTGGATATAAGATAAAAGGGAAAGATGCCCAAAATATTCAAGATTTAATAGAAGATGCAAAAGCAGTAGAAGCTGCGGGTGCATTTTGTATTGTAGTGGAGGGTGTTAAGCCAGATGCTGCAAAACTTATTACAGAATCTGTAAGTGTGCCAATTATTGGTATTGGGGCTGGTCTTGATGTAGATGGACAAGTATTAGTGTGGTCTGATATGCTAGGATTCTTCGATGAATTTAAACCTAAATTTGTTCGTAGATATCTTGATGGTGCTAATTTAGTACGAAATAGTGTACAGAATTATGTTTCAGATGTGACTAATAAAAAATTTCCATCAAGTGAAGAGATATACTAAAATAAAATTTATGAATATGAAAGAGATATTAATATGAATACAAAAAGAAATGTAATTTCGACAATTGCCATTATCATGGTAGTTATGTTTGTGGCAATGATTATAAATATAACATTAAATTTAAGAGAGTTTGGAATTGATAGTGCTAAAACAAAAGCACATTTAGTTTCACAAAGTGTTAAAAATGGTTTAACTGCTCACATGGTAAATGGTATCATGAAAAATAGAGATTTTTATATAAATGAAACTAAAAATCTTTCAAATATTGATGACTTATGGATTATACGATCTGATGAAGTTAATAAACAATATGGAAAAGGTAAAGAGCTAATAAGAGATAATATAGATAGCGAAGTTCTTAAAACAGGTGAGAGTGTAGCTGTTATAGATGAAAACTTTTTTGGACATAGTACATATAGAATCACTATTCCATATAAAGCAGAGAAAACGAAGTCTATTGATTGTTTAGCCTGTCATGATACAAAAATAGGAAATACTTTAGGTGCTATATCTATGGTTATGACTATGGATGATTTAAAAGATACAAGTTTAGAAATCATGTTATATGTTTCTGCTATTTCTTTAGTATTGATTTTAATTATATTATTCTTTGTTAAGAATTTAATCACTCCATATATAAATATTTTTAAATCAATTAAAGATGTTATGAAAGCTGCAAATAAAGGTGATTATTCTGCTCGAATTGAGGGTGTTGATAGTGGTGAAGCAAAAGAAGTTGCACACTGGGTAAATGAACACATGAATAAATTACAAAATAATTTAAGCGAAATCGAGAGAAAAATAAATATCTTTTTAACTGCCCATAAATCTGATGATGAATTAGATCCTATGGTTGAAGTTCAAAATACAGTTACTAGGCTTGCAGATATTTATAAATTTAGAAAAACTATAGAACATGATGAACATATAGAAGATGTTTATCATAGATTCGCATATGTGTTAGAAGACAAATTTAATATAACAGATTTCAATTTCTTAGAAGCAGATACTACAAATAAAAATACTGAAATAGTATATGTACATAAACAAATTTTATGTGACCCAATTCAAAATGGGTGTAGAGCTGATAGAACAAATACTATTGTTGATTCTTGTCAATTTAAAGATGTTTGTGAAAATAATAAAAATACAGAAAATTATTATATTTGTGTTCCTTATTCTATCTCTAATGATTTAGATTTTATTGTTTCTATTGTGACAAAAACAAAAGAAGAACACGATAGAATAAGAGAATTATTACCATTTATAAATGATTATGTAGATTCTTCAAAACCAGAAATAGTGAGTAAGAAATTGATGCAAATCTTAGAAAGAAATGCGCAAACAGATCCATTAACAAATCTTTACAATAGAAAGTATTTAGAAAAATATATTGATGGTCAATTATATAATGGAAAATATAAAAATGTACCTTGTGGATTGATGATGGTTGATATAGATTTCTTTAAACTTATCAATGATAATTATGGTCATGATATAGGTGATATTGCTATTAAGACTATTTCGAATACTCTTACTGATGTAGTAAGTGAAAACGATGTTATTATTAGATTTGGTGGAGAAGAGTTTATTGTTGTATTAAATAATGCAACAGAGGAAAAACTTAATGCTAAAGCAGAAGAGATAAGAATCGCATTTTCACAACAAAAAATCCAAGCAGGTAGTGAATCATTCAGTAAAACTGTAAGTATTGGTACATCATTATTCCCAAATAAAGACAAAAGTTTCTGGAAATATATTAAACAAAGTGATATTGCTTTATACCAAGCAAAACACGGTGGAAGAAATCAAGTAATTAGATATGCAGAAGGTATGGAATAAGATTGCATAATGCAATAAATTTTGTTGCTTTTTTTAAATAATGATATAATTAACAAAAAGTTAGGATAAATTATTGGAAAGATTAGTTGAATTAGAAAAAATGTCATTTGATGATACTAGTGAGGAAGTTACTCTTCGTCCTAGTATCTGGAATGACTATATCGGACAAGAAAAAATCAAAAAAAACCTCCAAGTTTTTATAAAAGCATGTAAAAAAAGAGAAGAAGTTCTCGATCATATTTTATTATTTGGACCTCCTGGACTTGGGAAAACGACTCTTAGTCATATTATTGCAAATCAGATGGAAACAAACATAAAAGTAACAGCAGCGCCTACTATTGAAAAGGGTGGGGATTTAGCAGCTATTTTGACAAATCTGGAAGAGGGTGATATCCTTTTTATAGATGAGATTCATAGATTAAGCCCTGCAATTGAAGAGATACTTTATCCTGCAATGGAAGATTTTAGATTAGATATTATTATAGGATCTGGTCCTGCTGCACAAACTGTACAAATAGACCTTCCAAAGTTTACTCTAATAGGTGCAACAACAAGAGCAGGAATGCTTAGTAATCCATTAAGAGATAGATTTGGAATGCATTTCAGACTCAATTTTTACAACGATAATGAATTGTCAAAAATAGTAAGTCTAGCATCAGTAAAACTCAATAAAGAAAGTACAACAGAATCAAGTTTTGAAATTGCGCGTAGAAGTAGAGGTACTCCTCGTGTTGCCTTGCGATTACTAAAAAGAGTTCGTGATTTTGCAGAAGTTGAAGATGAAGAGACTATAGAGCTGCCAAGATGTAAATATGCTTTAGATGAATTGGGTATTAATGATAAAGGTTTTGATGAAATGGATTTAAAACTTTTAGAGCTATTACTTTCAAATAAAGGTAAACCTATGGGTTTAAGTACAATAGCAGCAGCACTTAGTGAAGATGAAGGAACATTAGAAGAGGCTATAGAGCCTTATTTATTAGCAAATGGATATATCCAAAGAACAGCTAGAGGGCGAGTTGCAACAGTAAAAAGTTACGAACTTTTTCGTTTAACGCCACCCTCTACAAACGATGAAGCAAGTTTATTTATAAATCAATAATTATTAAGGAATTAATATATGGCATTAGACACTAAACAGTTACAACAGATTACGATATTATATGTAGAAGATGACAAAATTGTTCGTCTTCAGACTGAAAAAATACTAGAAAAACTTTTTAAAAAAGTTTACATCGCACTTGATGGTCAAGATGGATTAGCTCAGTATAAAGAAAATATAAATGATATCGACATTGTAGTTAGTGATATAAATATGCCAAAAATGAATGGTTTTGAGATGATTAAAGAGATATTGAATTTAAAAAAATCTATACCTACTATTATTACTACCGCGCACTCAGACTCTGCTAATTTGCAAAAAGCAATTGATATTAATATAGACAAGTACATAACAAAACCAATACAGGTTAAAGAACTAACTGTAGCAATTGTTGATTTAGTTATGCAGTATAAAAGAAGTAACAATATTGAAAATTTGGCAAAAACTTTAGTTCAGAAAACGACACAAAATGATAAAGCAAATGATGAATTAACTAATGAGGTTGAATTTTTACGAAAGCAAAATGTATATTTAAATTCTATAGTAAATAATATGGTTCTCAATTTAAAAATTAGTAAAAGTGGAAAAATTACTTATGTATCAAACAAGTTCAATTCATTTTTTGGATACCCAAATATAGTAGGTGAAAATATAAGTGTTTTAAGATGTGATACCTGTGATCAAGAGACTTTTCAAAAACTTATGCTAAAAGCTATCCATACAAAAAAGATGGTAGTATCTCATTATACCCTTATCACAAATGAGGATCGAAGAGTAAATACTGAGGTTACTATGGCACCTTTTTATAATCAAGATGCCTTAGTTGATGGCTATGAGGTGTATATAGACATACTTTAAAGTAGTCTATATTATGCTTTTTTTAAGTACTGTGTTAAAATCATAATCTTAACACCATTAACTCTACCTTCTACGTGAGTTTCGTCATCTTGAGGTAATGAGATATTTCGTACTGCTGTTCCTCTTTTTGCAGTAAATCCTGCCCCTTTTACTTCTAAGTCTTTGATAATATTTACAGTATCTCCTGCAGTTAAAATTACACCGTTACTATCTCTATGGATTGCTTTGTTTTCAGCTTCAAATAGACCTTCTTCAGCCCATGCAATCATATCATCTTCTAGATACATCATATCAAGAAGTTCTTGATTTTTTAATGTTTTTAAAACTCTGTATGCCATCACTTTAACTGCATCAACTTCACTCCACATTGAGTCATTTAAACAGTGCCAGTATTTTTCATCCAAATTAGACATATCTGAAAGTTGTTCGTGGCATTTTGCACTAATTAAAATTGTTTTATCTATACTTCCGTCAGATGGCACAACTTCAAAAGCAACCAAGCCTTCTGTCTCACCAGATAACTCACAAACTCCACCGCTTCTTGCATTTAATTTTTCTTGTAAACTCATATGTTTAGTACCTTATAATAAATTTTCGCTATTATATCTAATTAACGTTATTAAAAGGCTTTGCATATGGAATATAGATATATTGGTCGTACTGGACTTAGAGTTACACCTATTTGTTTAGGAACAATGAGTTTTGGTAGTTGGAGTGATGAAAAAGAATCTTTTCAAATTATGGATAAAAGTATCGATAGAGGAATAAACTTTTTTGATACAGCAGAACTTTATCCTGTTCCTCCAAATTCTAAAGATGCAGGTTTATCTGAAGAGATTATAGGTAAGTGGCTAAAGGGAAAACAACGTGATAAAATAATACTTGCTACAAAAGTAGCAGGAGCATCAAGTGGTTGGTTTGTTCCTCCGATTAGACATGGATTAACTGCAATTGATAAATTTCATATAAAAAAAGCAGTTGAAGGAAGTCTCAAAAGACTTGGTACGGATTATATTGACCTATATCAAATGCATTGGCCTGATACTATTGTTCCTATTGAAGAGTCATTAAAAGCTTTTGATGAGTTAGTTCAAGAGGGGAAAGTAAGATATTTGGGAACTTCAAATGATAGTGCATATGGTCTTACAAAAGCAAATGAAACATCAAAAAAGTTAGGCATATCACGATTTGAATCAATACAAAATAATTTTTCTTTAAATAATCCACGTTTTTTAGATGAATTAGCACAAGTTTGTAAAGAGGAACAAATTTCGCTTTTACCATATTCACCAATTGCTGGTGGAGTTTTAAGTGGAAAATATAATGGTGCTTTTTATCCAAAAGATGCTCGATTTGCTGAGTATTTAGCAAGCGAAAATAAAAGAGTAAAAGCGATGGGAGATAGATTTGTAAATAAAAAAACACTTCTTGCTACATCAAAATATATAGAGCTGGCAAGTGATTTAGGACTATCTCCTATAACTTTAGCTGTAGCGTATTCAAAACATTTTAAATTTGTAGCTTCTACAATAATTGGTGCTAGAAACATCTCCCAACTAGATGCTTCTTTTGATGCTTTTGATGTTACATTAAGTGACGAAACAATGACTAAAATTAAAGAAATACAAAATGAAATAATGTATCCCATGGGCTAAGTGTGTAATTGTATAAAAAAAATCACTTTTGTGACTCTGTATGTGACTATGTTTAGATAGAATAATTCAATTTTATTATAAGTGAGAATTATTAGATGATAAACCATACAAAAGCTTCATACTATTTTCCAGAACCATACAAAGGTACGGTAAAAGTAGGAGACAAAGAAAATACTATAGTTGATATTGCTACAGAACTTGGGCTTGATACTATATTGAAAAGATTTGGAGACTGGGTTATAACGACTCAAGGAATAGATTGTTTAACAAAAAGTTATACTATCTCAACAAAACAAATAGAAGAGAAAAATTTAGTAGCTGAGATGTCAGATATTTGGTGGGTAAATAGTGGTGATTTTGAATTAATTTACTATTCTGCAAAAGATCTATTACGATTAGGTGTTTTAAATAACCTTGAAGAATAAGGAATAAAATAATAGAGATATTGATATAATGAGATAAAATTTACGATAAAATTTTATAAACTTAGGAAATCAATATGAAAAATTTATATATATTTATTCTTTTTACCTTTACATTATTTATATCAGGATGTGTAACTCCTGAACTAAAACCCATAAAGATAGAACTATCAAATCAAGTAGATTTTATAAAAGATGTAAAACCAATACTTGACAAACGATGTGTTACTTGCCACTCTTGTTACAATGCCCCTTGCCAATCAAAATTTAGTTCATATGAGGGTATAAGTAGAGGTGCTAGTAAACTAGAAGTTTATAATGCTACTCGTTTAGATGCTGCAAATCCAACACGACTTTTTATTGATGCTAAAAATAAAGAAGAGTGGAGAAAAAAAGGTTTTTATTCTTTAACTCAAAGTTTAGATACAAATGCAAGTTATAATGACTCTTTATTTTTACATATGCTTCATAATAAAAAACAAAATCCTAAAGTAATAGGGGATTATGCTCCTGATTATGACACTCTAACTTGTCCCAAAGATAAAGCTGAATTAAGTGAGTATTTTGAAGATAAAAAAAATCATGGTATGCCATACGGTTTTCCTCAAATTAATAATAAAGAGTATAATACATTAGCTAGTTGGTTGCATCAAGGTGCAAAAGGACCAAATGAAACTATTGCAAATAAAATCACAACACCAAGTAAAAAAGCTCAAATTGAGATAAAAAAGTGGGAATCTTTTTTTAATAAATCTGATGCAAAACACACATTAACGGCTCGTTATTTATATGAACACCTTTATTTAGCACATTGGCATTTTAAAAGTGCTCCAAACGAGTTTTATGAAATAGTTCGATCTTATACACCTTCACCTGAACCTATAGATGTCATTCCTAGCGTACGACCTTTTGATGACCCTAAGGTAAAAAAGTTTTATTATAGATTACAAAAAATACACTCAACAATTGTTCATAAAACGCATATGGTTGTAGAGTTTGATGATAAAAAACTTTCCCGTATTAAGAAACAATTTATAGAAAAAAAATGGATTGAAAAACCACATTATATGGATTATGAGACTAAAAAAAGTGCAAATCCTTTTGTAACATATTTTCAAATACCAGCACAATCACGTTATCAATTTTTATTAGATAATTCTCATTATGTTATTATGACATTTATTAGAGGGCCTGTATGTAAAGGACAAATGGCACTAAATGTAATAAATGACCACTTTTGGGTTATGTTCAAAGATCCTAAACATGATATAACTATTCAACAACCGAGCTTTTTATTATATCAATCAGATAATTTAAGTATGCCAATAGAAACAACATCTCAAGCACTTATAAATATTTTTAGTGATGATTATCGAGATCGTGCAAAACGCTATATCATTGCAAAAGAAAAACTGTATGATTCTTATTATTCTGATGGTTTAGGAATAGAATCAATTTGGAAAGGGGAAAACGCCAGTGATGCACCTGCATTAACTGTATACCGTCATTTTAATAGTGCTTCAGTTCATAAGGGAGTTATTGGGAAATTGCCTAAAACTATGTGGGTTATTGACTATCCTCAGTTTGAGCGTATATACTATTCTTTAGTTGCAGGTTATGATGTTTTTGGTAATGTTTCACATCAAACAAATATTAGAAGATATATGGACTTTTTACGAGCAGAGGGGGAGCTGAATTTTATATCTTATATGCCAGAAAAAAAACGTTTGGAGATGTTTAAGTCGTGGTACGTAGGTGATAGTGAAGTTCAAAATTTAGATGGTATAGGTATTATGACTCGAAATGAAAGTATAACTTATAAAACAAATTCACCAAAAGAGGAGTTTTTACAAAAACTTGTAAATACTCATTTTCTCAAATCAGCAAAAATAGAATTTGATGATATTAATTACAATCCATCTTTAAATACCTCTCTTTCAATGCCGACAAAGATTAATTCCCGTGAAGACTTTATAAGTGCAGTTCGTTCATTGTCTTTGACTGGTAGTAGTTTTGTAAAACAACTTGTAGATCAAAACTCAAACAATATTTTAGTTAGAGTTATAGACTCTGATAATACAAGCCATGTATTTAGTATCGTAATAAATAGATGGCATGATAATGTAAACTCACTATTTAATGAAGAGGGAACTCTTGATATCAATAAAGATAGTTTGGATTTTGTAAATGGCTCAGTTGGTTCTTATCCAAATATGTTCGTAATAGTAAATTATAAAGATTTACCAGAGTTTTTTGATATTTTAAAAAATTATGATGGTAGTACAAATTATAATAAAAAAATAGCAAAATATTTTATAAGTCGTGCAAATCCAAAGTTTTGGGAAGTATATGATTGGTTTCAAAATGATTTTAATCAAAGAGAACCAATCACTTCAGGGCTTTATGATTTAAATAGATATTTTAAAACAAGTTGGTAGGTTACACTCATCTTTAAAAAGTCAGTTTTGTATAAATAAAACTGACTTCTACTAAAACACTCAATTATTTTTATTTGCTACAATATTTGCAATCACATCGACATTATCAGCCATAATTGCACTCATAGATCCATTTAACATAAACTCTTGTCTATTTACCGTTGATGTTAGTTTAAATGACACATTTTTGTTTGATATTGAAAGATTACTGATTTTAAATGTATGTTCTTTTGTAATCCCTTTGATAGTGATATTTGCTTTTACTATGTCATTGATAATCTCATTTGATTTAAATTTTACATTTGGAAATTTAATCATATGAAAATAATCATCTGCTTTTAAATGGTCATCTCGTTCAGTATTTTTAGTATTAATCGAATTAATAGAAATAGTACCATCAATATTTGACAATTTACCACCAATAACATTTAATCTTCCAAAAAAATTTGAAAATTCTCCATCTACACCAACAAATAACATCTTACTTGCTTCAAACTTTATACTTGAGTATTTTTTGTCTACTATATATTCACTGCTAAATAATGATACTGCTAATGCAATTGTTAAAAATATTTTTTTCATCTTTTATTCCTTATTTACCAAATGGCGATTTTTGTTTTTTATACTCATCTTTTGAGATAAGTCCATCGTTATTTATATCAATAGATTCAAATCTACTATCAACTCTATATTCTTTCATCTCATTTTTAGATAGTTTATTGTCTTTGTTCTTATCCGATTTTATAAACTCATCTTTTGCATTTGAGATGATTTCTGCTTTTGAAACTACACCATTTTTATCTAAGTCATATTTCTTAAAAAAGTTTTCTACCATATCTGGAAATATTTTTCCAAATCTCGTATTAGTAATCTCTTCTTTAGTTACTTGTGCATCCTCATTATCATCTGCTCTGTTAAATCTGTTTAATGCAATCTCTAAATGTTCTTTTTTATTTACAAAACCATCTTTATTTGTATCGTATTTTGAAAACATCTTATCTCCCATTTTCGAAGGAGAAAACTTCCCTGCACAACCTGTTGAAAATAATGCACTAGTAATTATCAATGTTCCTAATACTAAATTTCTTTTTTTCATTTTATATCCTTTTTATTTACTTGTCTAATGCAAGTATAATTGAATTAAAATAAATACTTGCTTAAGACAAGTATATTGATTTTATAAACTTTATTGTTGTATAATCACATTATGAAAAATGAATTACTTGAAAAAGCACCTGGAAGAATGTTCCATTCTATTAGTTCTAAACTAATAAAAAGACTTGAAAAAGATGGAAAAGAGTTTGGTCTTACTACATCACACCAATTTGGAATATTGATAATTTTATCAGATGGTGCAATATCACAAAAAGAGATAGCTCAAAAAACATTTTCTGATGAGCCGACAACTACTAGAACATTAGAAAGAATGATAAAAAATGAGCTGATTGTTAAAAAAAGATCAAGTGAAGATAAAAGGAAACAGATAGTTCAGATGACCAATAAAGGTCAAGAACTCTTAGATAATATATTTCCTTTAGTTATGGGAATAAATAAAGAGATAAAAAACCTACTAGAAGAAGATGAGTTTAATCAGTTGATGAAAACATTACATAAAATTGATACGTATTTTTAGTTAAATTAAATACCCCATCAACCAACCAAGAGCAAAACCTATAAGGTGAGCATACCATGCAACAGGAAGTCCTAAAAGTAGGAGAGCGAATGATATTAGAATGAACCACTACAGATAAAATCCTTTATTTAAAGTAAATTTAGAGTGTATTAAATATGTTGTACGCTATTTTATACACCCTATCTACCAGAATCATTATTTTCAAACCAAATATCAATTTCACTTACAACATAAGTAATTTTTCTATTTCTCTTCTCTTGTCTATATGGTAAAGGGTCATGGATTCTACCTCTTCTATTTTTTTGCCAATCAATACTAAATCCATAAATTTCTTTAAATTCTGCTGTATCAATATAATTTTTTGCTTGTATTTTTTTCATATTTTTTGCTAAAAAGTTAATATCTTCTATTTGGTCTTGTTTATCTAATAGTTTATTTAATTCTATTAACTGGAAGTCAATTTCTTCATTTCTTTCTAAGTCATTTGTTAAACTTTCTTTATTAAGTAATTTTAATACACTAATTAATCCATTTGTTTGATATATATGTTTAAAATATTTTTTTAATTTTGATTTATTGTAGTTGTAAAGCAATGGTTCTTCACTTTTTAATATATATTTTAAAGATGTATTCATTCTAATATTAAGCATAAACTTAATTGCATTTTGTATAGTTTCTTTTGATTTATTATCCATTTTAAATTTTAACATACTCCTCTTGAAATATTAGATGCATTAGTAAGCTTACAATTGATTTCAAATTATATCATCTTCACTATTTAATAAAACCCTTAAAATAAACTATGTATAAAAAAGCATTTATGCTTTTTGTTTGATTGAACTTTTCAAAGTTTAAACAGGTCCAAGGGTGGGTTTCCACCTTTGACCACATATTCCGCCAGGGATATTAGTGGGTTAAGTACTTTGATGGATAGTAGAATATCCTTTTTTAAGTTTCTTTCATCTTTTTTTTATTCTTTATAATGATAATTATAAGGAGTTAAAAATGGATGATGTAGAAATGAAAAAAAAGTTTGTTGGGGTAAGGGTTCAAACTTGTAGAGATAAAGACAATTATCTCAAAAGATTGAAACATAACACAAGAAATACTAAACAGCAATCTGTAAAAAATGAAGATGGAATCGAAGTTTTTAAAGATGGAAAGTGGTTAAATATAAATCATAATAAATCTGAATATTCTATTGAAGTTGTAAATCAAGCTAAACAAGATTATGATAAATATGTAGAAGAACAAAAACAAAAGAATGATAGTTTTCATTCAAAAAGAACAAGAAGTCTTGCTGAGGGGTATTCTTTACTTTTCAGAGGGTATAAATGAAGATTATGAAGCAAATGAAGAAGAGTTTAAAAAAAGACTTATTTTGTTTATAGCAGATTTTGAGAAAATTTATAATACAAAAGTACACAATTTTCAAATACATAAAGATGAAGTTGATTTTAAATTAACTGAAAAAATAGGAAATATACATGTACATTTAGATTTTAATAATTTTGACTACATAACTGGGAAAAGTTTATCAATAGGTAATAATAAACTACAAGGTCAAAAAGTGCAAGATTTGTGTTTTAAACATTTCAAAGATTTTGGACAAGGTTATGAACGAGGAATTAAAAAAGATAAAAGTGTTAAACATTTACCTATTCATGAATATATTGAATTACAAGAAGCTAAAAAATTAAAAGATAAACTACTAATTGAAGTAGAAAAATTAAAATCAAAAAATCAAAACTTAAAAACTACAAATGACAATCTAAAAAAGAATACTGAAATAATTACACACAATAATAAAAAAGTTCATCAAGATAATTTAATGCTACAAAAAAGAAATGATACAAAAACAAAAGAAAATGATAGATTAAAAGAACAGAATGAATTATTAGAAAAAATTCAATTAGGAGCTAATGATTCACTTAAAAATACTTTAGAGGTTATTGTTGAGTTGGGTATCAATTACAAGAAAAAAGACTTATTAGGACTATATAAATTAATTGTAAGATACATGAATAGTGAAGATGGAAAAAAATTAGCTAAATTAGAAGAAGATTTAAGAAAAACTATAGATAAAATTGAAAAAAGTAATATAAAGAATAAAACAACTTTAAAAGTATAACTAATCAAAACAACCTAATAAATATGTTTTATTCCAACAACCTAAAGAATACAATCCCCAAGATGGGGATAACATTTTTTCTATGAAAAAATATTTGGGGTTATCCTTAAGAAAATTTTTTGTAAAAAAATTGAAGTAAGACTACTGTAGGTCTGCAACGCAGTCAATAAACTTACTAACTTATCTAAGGCTCATAAACTCGCAGGGATTATTTTATTTATTTTTGTTACACAAAAAAAACAAACTAAATTTTTTTTGGAAAAAAAAATGAAGTGAAATTTTAATTTCTCTTACCCTGTTTATAGGGTCAGTAATCATTAAAAATGAGCTAAAGCGAGTTTTTTGATTTTGGGGTTACAACTGAATAATACGGAGTATTGTTTAGTTCTCTTGTTCTTTAGTTAGGCGGGTAGTTTGATTAGGGATTTGCTGGGATATTTGAGTTTAGGGTGGTGTTATTTGGTGTTTCAGTTGTATTTTTTTTTAATAATAAAAAATTATTTTACCTTTTCATAAAAATGATTTATAATAAATCAATATACAAAAAAAGGAAAATAAAATGAAAAATGAAATAAAAATAATGGAACAATGGAATAGTGAAATTGGTTATATGTTAATAGTAAAAAATAATCATGCAACATATTTTAAATGTTATGAATCATCATCAGTAAATATAAATGATGTATCAAAAGTTAAAAAAAATTATGAATATAGAATTAATGAAGTTTTAAATAATGGACTAAAAATAGAACTTTTCTTTGATGAAAGAATGAAAAAATTTATTGAGAGAAGTTAGTAAAATGAAAGATGAAATTGTAAAAAGCTTGATAATGTAAAAGATAAAGATTGTGAATTTGAATTATCTAAAAATGAATTAGAATTAATTTTTGGAAAAGATATTCAAAAACATTATAATAATTTGATTAAAAATGTTAAATCTCTACCAAAAAAACAAATTTCATATAAAGATACAAGATATGAAAAAATGATTAATATTTTTAGTGATTTTATATATGATAAAATGTCAGGTCATTTAATAGGTGTAGTTAATAAAAAAATAAAAACTTTTTATTTTGAATTACAAAATAATAAAGTTGGTTTTTCAAAATTGTTAATTAATAATATGAAAGTTTGTAAGTCAAAGTATGGAATTCTTTTATATGAAAATCTGATTAAAAATAAAAAATTAGTTATAAATATAGAAGATATAAGAAACTTCTTTAATATTGAAGATTTTAAATATAAACAAAATAGAGATTTAAGAAAAGATGTTATTGATAAAGCTTTGGCTGATGTTAATGAAAGAATGGATTATAAATATAAAGTTAGCTTTGAATTTAAAGGTAATGGTAGTAGACAAACAAAGTTTTGTGTTTTTAATTTTATTTAGTTACTGAATTGATAATAAATAACTTAAGCTTTCTTATATCATAGATAGAAATAAGTGAAAATTAAATGACAAAATAATAATAAATTTGCTTTTTTTTATGACAAAAAATGTGACTATATTATGATATACTGAAAAATAATACTTGATTAAATAGTAAAACACAATACTTTATGGTAAAATATTATAATAAAAATAGAAGTAGGAATATATGCAATTAAAAGAACTAAAAATTAATATACATTTTGAATATATAAAAGAGATTAGAAAATATATTTATGATATTGAAAGTTTTTTGAAAGAATCTAAATTCTGTGATAGTATTGATACTATTCCTTCAATACCTGATGATATAGAACCACATATGCCAAGATTGAGTACTACTAAAAATGAAAAAAATAAACTTATAAATATAGTTGTATCTCAAGCAAGTATTTCCATACTGTTAATATATAAAAAATCTACTCAGTTTACTGAAAATTTTGATGAAGATTTAGCTTATTTATCAAATATTTCCAAAGATTTAAAAAAGTTCATAAAATCTAAAAATGACACTTTTAAGATTAATTATGAAGGTTTAGTTTCTGCATGTTCTACTCAAATTTTAAAAGATGATGAATTATTAATGAATAAGTATAATTTAGATTCATCATCTAATGAAGTAAGAAGTAAAATATCAAAAGATATAGATAGTAAACATGTAGTAAGTGTAGAGAAATCTTTAGTAAGATTCTATACTAATCAAAAAAAACATATAAATGAAATGTCTATAAAACATAATTATGATTCTATAATTGGTTGGAATAGTATTTTGGTAATTGAGATACATAATAGATTGGAATACAATAATAGTAATGATGAAGAAGGCTCTTTGGAACTTGATATGAATTTTGCTGCAACTAAAACAACAAATGTTTTTAATAAAGAAAGTAACTTATGACTATAAAAAATAATTTAGAATATTATATGTCAGAGTCCTTAATATCAGAGTCCTTAATATCAGAATCTTTACTATTTGATTCTTTAAGTGCAAGATTTAAAGAACCACACTTTTATTCACAACAACTTGACTTCAAAGAAGAAGAAGATGAAATTTGGTATAAAATTATAGATAGTATGCAATTAAATTTTTCTAATAATACTCAAGAAGTTACTCTTGAAAGTAAACTAATGAATTCATATGAAACTGTTATAAGTTTTGAATCTGCAGTTTCTAATTATTTGAATGAAAAAGCTGAAAGAGATTATTTAAAAGATATATCTGAAGAATCTGTAAAAAACTTTTTATACCTTTTACCTACTATTGACCAGTATTTACCAAATATAAATATTGATGCAGATACAGGATATATAAATAGTGTTTTCAATACAAAAGATAATGGTATTTTAAATGCAATTATTACTGGAAAAGGTGAAATTCACTATTCAAGGGTTAGCAAAGGAGTAAAAATTTATAAAATCTCAGGAGTTGTTAAAATAAAAGATAGTAGAGACTTTCATCATTTTTCAAAAGTCTTGGAGATGTTATGAGTAATGAAGTGAGTAAAAAGTTCGTTGAAGGTATTCTCTCAAGATATATGAAGCCATCATTTGTCAATAATGAATATTTTATTGATACTGTAGGGTTTGATTTAAGGGAGAGAACTCCTCCTGAAAGATATGTTTCATTTTATAAAGTAGAAAAAGAGAATGATGAAGAAAATTATATTTCTGCAATTAGTTGTCTAAAAATAACACCTAAAAATAATGGAGCAATAATACTTTTAGATGTAGCTGAATCTTTAATTGAAGTAAATGATGAAGATGAAGATATTATTCATTTTATTGAAGCAGGACTTCCTCATTGTGGAATGAGCTATTTAACTAATGATTTAACAAAGATACAAGAGGCAAAAACAACACTAAGCTTTTTAGCATTAAATAAACGTAAATATATAAGAGATATAGACACTAATTATTTATCTAATTGAACTAATTTTAAAATATCTTTATATAATAAGAAAAGATTAAAACAACTTATTTTTTTCAATTTCAAATTCTTCTTTTGTAAGAAAACCATCTTTTACCATATCAACTAATTCTTTTAATTTGTCAAAGTTCGAAGAATCATTTTTGATAACTTGAATCTCTTCATTATGTTTTTCTTCAACTATTTCTTTCTCAATTACCCCTCTGATAAAATCCCAATATTTTTTATATGCTTTGACTTTGTCTTCATAAGTGAATTCTAAATAGTGTTTAATTGTTCCTTGAAGTTTATGGTCTAAACAATAATCTGCCAATCTACTATCAATATTTAATTTATTAACCATGATAGATAACATAAGCTTTCTTGTGTCATGCATAGAAATAGAGTGATTATCAATAGTAGTTATTTTTGCTTTTATTAAGAGTCTATGAAAAAGTCTACTGGCAGTACCACCTCTTGGAATATTAAAAAGTTTGCTACCTTTGTGGTTTTTTATGTAGTTCAAACATTCATCAGGTATAGGAAAATGATAGTTTTCATTTGTTTTTGTTATTTCTTTTGGAGAAATTATTTTTCTATTTTCTATATCACAATGCTTAGATTCTAATTGATTTAATTCCCCAAATCTATGAGCAGTCATTAGCAACATATATAAAAATATTTGGTGCTGTTCTATATTTTCTTTTTTTGCTTGACTATATAGAGGTATTGCTTTGTAGAGTTGTTTTACTATATCAGTATTTTCAAGATTTGTTCTTTTTGATAATTCTTCTTTTTGAACTTCAACAGTATATTTATCAATTTTATTCATAACATTAATAAATATAGTACCTTTGTTAAATTCTTCTTTAAAAATTGGTTTGAGTATATCTATAACAGTATTTTTAGAACCAGCTTGAGTTTTAGTAAATTTGTTTAATATTTTCATAATATCTTGATATTTTATTTTTTCTACTTTTTTTCTACCAATTACAGACTTTATATGATTTTTATAAAAATATTCATAATTTTTAACAGTAGAATTAGCCCAAATACCATTCTTTAGGTTTAATGCTACTCTTTCTTCAAAGATTTGATTTAAAGAGCTAATAGAACTTGCAAATGGGTCTTTCTCTTCAGATATCATTTGTTTAACTTCATTCAGTTTATCAAATGCTTGTTTTTCAGTTGTTGAACCAAAAAGTGTAGTAAAGTTTTTTATAGGGTATGTAATACCTAAGTGTTTAAATCTAACCATAAGGGCAGTAGAACCATTACTCATAGTTTTTTTGGTTATTCCTGGGTATTTAGACATAGTTGTTCCTAAGTGTATATTTTATTAGTATAATTATAATCTATACAACTAATTATACACCTTAAGTACAAAAAGAAACACTCAGAAACACACAGAATAAATTTTTTAATATTTTAATATAGAATAGTGAGAGTAGAATAAAGCCTTATATAATAAAGCCTAATAGCCAACCAAAAGCAAAACCGATAAGATGAGCATACCATGCAACAGGAAGTCCTAAAAGTAGGGGAGCGAATGATATTAACAGTACCCATACGATGATACCGTTTCTCTGATAGGTGTCTTTAAGTGCAAACCATCCTAATAGCACAGATATAGCACCACTTGCTCCTACTAAATTTGCCCAGTTTCCTGTATAGTACATATATGCAAGACTTCCTATAGATGTCAAAAGACCACCTATAAAATACAATATAAGATATTTAGGTACACCTATAACATTTTCTATCATATTTCCAAACTGATATAAAACAAACATATTCATCAAAATATGAGCTATACCTCCGTGAACAAACATAGTAGAAAGTAGTTGATAGTAAAGTTCTGCTTCAAAAAAATAGATATTTAGTCCTAAAAGGATATCTCCATGTTGTATTGTATTTTGAACTCCAAACATAATGATGTTTGTAAGGATAAGTATATTTGTAAAACTAAATAGTTTATTTTGTGGCATTGTAGTCTCTTGCATTGAGTTTATGTGAAAGAGCAATTCTTCTTGCTCTTTCATCTAAAAAATTTTGGTGTTTTTGGATTTGTAGTTCTCGTAAAGCTTTTGCTTTTTGAGCTGGTTGAACATAGTTTATATAGTATAAAACAGAAATACAAACAGCAACTATAGTTATAATCGCATAAAAATTACCCAGAACACCACTTTGTCTGGGCTGATGTTTATATGCTTTTTCTTGTAACTCTATAATATGTTCTATACGTTTATCCATAGTAATACTTTATATAAGACCGTACTGTAAAACCTCTTCTATTTTTGTTACAGGAATGATCTCAATATCTTCTTTTACTTCTTCCGGAATCTCTTTTAAGTCTCTTTGGAAGTTTTTCAGAGGAATAAGAACTCTTTTCATTTTTGCTTTATGTGCAGCAATTAGTTTCTCTTTTAGTCCACCAATAGGAAGAACTTTTCCTGTAAGTGTAACCTCTCCTGTCATCGCTAAATCAGAGTATACTTTTCTATTTGATAATATAGATGCTATTACAAGTGACATAGCAATACCAGCACTAGGACCATCTTTTGGTGTTGCTCCTTCTGGGATATGCATATGTATATCATGTGTTTTAAATGCAGCGTTTTTAAGCTTTTTCTTGTCGATTAAACCTTTTACCACACTGTGTGCGATACGAGCACTCTCTTTCATAACATCACCCATGCTACCAGTAAGTGTTAGATTTCCTTTACCAGCAAATTTAGCAGTTTCGATTTTTAAAACATCTCCACCAACACTTGTCCAAGCCAAACCATTTACTACTCCAACACAATTTGCTTTTTCCGCATGTTCTATTTCGAATACTGGATTATCGAGATATTCTTCTAGGTTTTTTGTATTGATAACAACTTTTTTTAAACTTTTATCATACATAAACTCTTTTACTGCTTTTCTATAAAGTTTACCAAATACTCTACGTAAGTTTCTTACTCCAGCTTCTCTTGTGAATTTTTCTATGATAAGTTCAATAGTTGGTTTACTTAAACTTACTTCTGATTTTTTCAATCCATGCTTTTTTAACTCTTGTGGAATAAGGTAGTTTTGTGCAATGTGAAATTTTTCATTTGGAGTATAACTACTCATTTGAATAAATTCCATTCTATCTCGTAATGGTGCTGGAATTTTCCCTGCATTATTTGCAGTAGCAATAAAAATGCAAGAACTTAAATCTATATCAAAATTTAAGTATAAATCTCTAAATGCATTATTTTGTTCAGGATCTAAAATCTCAAGCATAACTGCACTTGGATCACCTCTATGATTCGCTCCTATTTTGTCTATCTCATCTAAAACAATAACAGGATTCATTTTTTTTGCAGTTGTAAGACCATGTACAATTCGTCCAGGCATAGCACCTACATATGTTCTTCTATGACCTCTCAGTTCATTTACATCTTCCATTCCACCTAATGCAATTCTTACAAGTGGTCTGTTTAATGCTGAAGCAATAGAGTTAGCTAGTGAAGTTTTACCAACACCTGGAGGACCCACTAAACATAATACTGTACTGTTTGTTTTTCCAATTTCTATTTTTCTTTGTTCTAGAAGTTGTTTTACTGCAAAGTATTCTATGATTCTGTCTTTTGGTTCTGTTAATGCATAGTGATCTAAATTTAACTGATCTTCCACCTCTTTTACTTCTATTTTATCAAGTGCTTTTTTATCAAAAGGTATCTCTAATACTTGCTCAATATATGTCTGAATAGTAGAAAAATCTCCACTATCAGGATGTAAACGACTTAGTTTTTCTATCTGTTTTTTTACCTCTTTAAATCCAAGTTTTGGCATAAAAGGTTTAAGTTTTTTGAGTTGTTTTTGAAAAGATAAAATCTCTTTTTCTTTTTGGTTATCCGTTCCTAACTCTTTTTGTATAGTTCGTAGTTGTTCTTTTAAGTAGTAATCTTTTTGGTGTTTATCAAGTTTTGTATTTACTTTTTTATTGATTTCATTTTTCAATTTAAAGTTTTCAATCTCTTGTTTGATATGGTCAATGATACCTAATAATCTTGTATTGATATTTTTTTCTTTAAATAAAGTGTAAGCATCTTCATTTGTGATTTGGATAACAGAAGAGACTAAGTCTGCAATTCTTACAGGGTCTGTACTCTCTTCAATAGTTTTAATTAAATCAATAGGAAATTTTGTATCAAGTTTTGATAGTTTATTTATGTTTGTTTTTAAGATATCTAAAATAGCAGGTGTTTTTGACTCATCATGCTTTTCATTTTGTAAAATATCAACGATACCCATAAGTGGTGAACCATTTACTATCTCTTTGATCACTACTTTTTCTAAACCTTGGAAAAGTACTTTTACTCTACCATCTGGTAAAGTAATTTTTCTCATGATATTTCCTACTACTGCAACGTTATAGAATTCATTCGATTTTTTATCTTTAGTATTTTTACTTACTGCAACTGTGATAAGTTTATTATTATTTATTGCATATTCTACTGCATTTATATTTTGCTCATCACCTATAAAGATTGGGGCAATCATAAATGGGTATAAAAAAATACTCTCTTCTACTAAAATCGGTAATCTATCTGGAAAACTATCGTAATCTGTTAATTTCATTTATTTCTCTCTTTATTAAATTGTAGTGTTTATTCAAATATTGCTCTGTACCAAGGTACATCCACTTTTTTTATGTTGTTTACATCATCCCAGTTTTTACTGGCTTTGTTTTCATAAAATTTTTTTGCTTTTGGTTTATCTATTCGTCCGTATAACTCTGCTATCTCCACATCAAAAATTGATTTACTCATCAATAGTCTTGATTTGATACTTTTTACAAGATATATATACTGTGAGTTTGGATACTCTGCTATAAACTTGTCTGTTGCAATAACAGTTTGTGTTAAAAGTTTTTGTTCTCTAAATTGGTTTTTAAATGCTAAGAAATTAGACTTTATTTTAAGAAAACGGATATAGTCTGCATTTTTTTTCAGACTGTATTTTTTTAAATATTCATCAAAATAATAGTTCGCCAAAGCATACTCTTCATCTTCCATATGCGTAATAGCAATAATCATAATAGCACTAGGTAACAAAGGTGAGTTTCTATGTTCTGATTCTAAAGAGGTAAATGTATCATCCGCTTGATCGAGTTGGTAATTTGAAATTTGACTTATCATTTTGTTATACCAATAAATCGCAGGTTTATTGTACTCTTCATCCTCTTTTGATGCACATCCTGTAATAATATATACAAGTGATGTGATAAATATTATATTTAAAATCTTTCTATTCATTCTATCTTTTTCCTTTAAGAACTAGATTTTATCCAATCTACCCAAAATGAAAGTTAAAATTAAACTCCTATTTAGACATCTTTTACTGCCTGATTAATATCATCGTAAAAAGTGACTTCATTTAAGATTTTACTTTTATCCACTTTTAATAATTGACGTTGGTCATTTTCTTTGGAGATAATAACAACATTGATTTTTTCAGACTGAAGACGTGAGATAAAATCCATAAGCGTAAATATAGCAGTGATATCTATAAAAGGAACATCACTTATATCAATAATAAGCGTTTTTGTATCCAAAATAGCATTAGCCTGACTCTCAAAAGCAGTACTCGATCCAAAGAAAAATGCACCATCTATTTTGATGATACGTACATGTTTTTTAATCAATTCGTCGTTTAATTCTAATTGTTCATGAGTATGTTCCTCTAAGGTGATTTTTGTTTCTTGTGTGATTCTATATACTATTAATAAAGAAGCCAAAACGACACCAACTCCCACTGCTGTAATAAGGTCAACAAATACTGTCATAAAAAATACTACAAGCATAACACTTAAATCATTTTTTGGACTAGATCGCCATATTTTTAAAAATCTATAATCTAAAATATCCATACCTACTTTTATAAGTATACCTGCTAAAAGTGGCATAGGGATTTGTGAAGCTAAAGGTGCTAAAAATAATACAATGATAAGTAAAACAATAGAATGTATCATCCCTGATATTTTATGTGACCCTCCACTTTTTACATTGATAACCGTACGCATAGTAGCACCAGCCCCCGGAATTGCACCAACAAAAGAACATAAAGTATTTCCTATACCTTGACCAATAAGTTCTTTGTTTGGTTTGTGTTTTGTTCCTGTAATAGAATCAGCAACAATAGAAGTAAGCAATGTATCAATAGTTCCTAATACTGCTAGCGTAAATGCTAGTGTCATAATGATTGAATAATTTTCAAAACTAAATGATGGGATAATTATATCTGGTAAGGTTGAAGGGATAACCCCAATTGTTGCCACATCAAAACTAAGATAAATACTCAAAGGTGTAATAATCGATAAGGCAATAAGAGGTGGTGGCACAAATCGAGAGATTGTATGTGGAGTAAAAAACATAATCATAATAGTTAAAGATGCAATTATAACAGCATCATAATTTACCATAGGAAGATTTGAGGTTAACGAACTCAATATATGTACAACAGAAGCATCACTTGGTAATCCCAAGTATGGATTGATTTGTAAAATGATGATAATCACACCTATACCACTCATAAATCCAGAGATTACGGGGTAGGGGATATATTGTACAAATTTTCCTATTTTTAAAAAACCGAATGCTATTTGAAATAAACCAGCGAGTAAAATAGTAGTCATGATAAGACCGATGTCATTGTTTAGTGTGATAACTGCCGATGCCATCACTACCGTCATAGGCCCAGTGGGACCAGATATTTGGGTATTTGTTCCTCCAAATAGTGAAGCAAAAAAACCTAATATAATAGCACCATAAATACCTGCCGTAGCACCCATACCACTAGCAACTCCAAAAGCTAAACCAAGTGGCAGTGCAATAATAGCAGCAGTGATACCGCCAAATAAGTTTTTTTGTAGATTCATGATTTTTCCTCTTTAATAATACAAGGTACTGTATACTAACTTAAAGATTGTTATTAATAAAAGTTATGAAACTGTAAGTAAAACTACTCCTAAAAGAAGAATAAAAACTAAACTACCATATTCTAGTACCTTGATAAGTGTTACATTTGTTACTGCTGATTTTCTTATTTTTACACTTAAAACAGCAGTGATAAATATAACCAAACTCATCCCCATACTCATAAATAAGGCACTTAAGAAGCCTACAAAATATATTTGAAGACCCATAGTAAATAAAAAGATAGTTACAGTCCCCGGACAAGGGATGATACCTGCTGCTAAAATAACACCAAGGTCGGTGCTGGTTGTTTTACAGCCACTACAAGCACAGTTTAGATTTTGTGTATGTGTTACTTTTGGTACAGTTATATTTGAATTTTGTGTAACTTTTGTGAACGACATAGGTTTTTCTGATACGGCAACTTTTCTGTATATTAAATATAAAGCGATCAAAATAATGATAACAGCACTAACTTTAGTAGTGATTTGTTCTACATCTACAAGTGTAGAGTTAAAAATAAAACCAACAGAGTAGTACACAACCAATGTAAGTATAAAAGCACTAAATGTATGCACTACACCGATAAGAGAAGAGATACTAAATGCCTTGAGATATGATTTGTTTTGGTTTAAAAAATAGCTACTAACTAAACTTTTTCCATGACCTGGCCCAATAGCGTGTAAAATACCGTATAAAAATGAGAAAAATAAAAGCCAGAGATATGATAAAACACTATTGTTTTCTTTTATATCTTGTAAGATAAGTTTTAAACTCTCTTTTATTTCAGTAAGCTTCTCACCCAAAATCTCTACAAATGTTTTCTCTTTTTCTACTATATCAAGAGTTTGGGAAACCTTTTCTATGATATCTGTTTTTGTATTTTTCACTATAGGTGTGATCTTTTTTTCGATGATACTTGGATCACTCAAAACGATACTTGTACTTATGAGATTTTTACTTAATGTGTATGCATAAGGGTAGTCATTTAAAACAATATTTTCTAACGTAAAACTAAAGTTACCACCCTCATCACTAAAGCCAAGATAAAGTTTATAATTGTTTTTTAAAATAAATGGTAAATCAAATGTATACCGAAAAGTCATCCCCTCGTTAGTAAAAACCATATCAGATACAATAGGTGTGATTTTATCTATGTATTTTGTTTGTGTGAGTTTTTTTTGATGTTTGTATTCTATATCTGTAAGATAGTGAAACTGTTCAAGATAACTTGTCAAACTCTCTTTTATCATCAGTTTTTCATCTTCTTCAAAAACTTTATTGTCATTGAGGTCATATTGTGTAAGTGAGTTCATAAACTCTTTATGAAACTTCCATTTGATGTCAAAATGTGTTTTTTGTTTTTGTGAAGTTATTTGTGCATCGATAAGTACTTGTGGGACATCAGTCGCACAAATACTACAAGCCAAAAGATAATTTTGTAGTATAAATAAAAGTGTGACTAGTATTTTCATAGTTTAAAAACTTTATTTACAAAAAGAAATATACTCAAAGATACAGCACTCACAAGGATGATACTTGCACCACTAGTTAAGTCAAAATGATATGAAAACACAAGACCAATAAGTGTAAATGTAGATGATAAAATACCTGCTGTAAACATCATCGCACCCAAAGAGTTCGATAGTTTTTCAGCGATATAAATAGGGATAGTTAACAGTGCGATAACTAAAATCAAACCCACAACTTTTATAGCAATCACAACAGTTAGTGCTGATAAAACAAGAATCAATGTATAAAAAAACTTTACGTTGATACCTCGTAAGCTCGCATATTGACTATCGTATGATACTGCTAATATTTGTCTATAAAAAAGTGTCACGATGATAACAATCGAAGTTAAAAGTACACTCATATATGTGATATCATCAGCACTTACTGCTAAAATAGAACCAAATAAATAACTCATCAAGTCGACGTTATATCCGGGAGTTAAATCAACAAAAATAATACCTATAGCCATACCAACTGCCCAAATAAGACCGATAAATGTATCGATTTTATCTCTTTGATTCAGAGTTATCATCGCCATTAGAAGGGCTGCTAATACTGCAAATACAGAAGCACCTAAAAAAATAGGAAGACCAAAATAAACAGCTAGTCCTATCCCTCCATAAGAAGTATGTGCTATACCACCTGCTAAAAAAACCATACGGTTTACAACGATAAGTGAGCCTATGATCCCAGATGCAAAACTTACTAACAGTCCTGCTAAGATTGCGTTTTGGATAAATTCATACTGTAATACTTCTAACATGAACAAATCTCCTCATCACTAGTACATGTACCTTTTTGGGTAGTTTCTCCGAACATTTGAAGCATCTCCACTTCACAAAAATGATCGTTTTGGTTTGATTGGATTTTGTTTTTTTCATTTGAGATATCATGATATGTGATGATTTTATTTATATGTGCAACTTTTGAAGCATAACTTAAAATAACAGATATATCGTGACTCACTACTATAACTGTGATAGTTTTGTTTAACTCTTTGAGTAAGTCATATATTTGTTTTTGCCAAGCTACATCTATACTTGCAGTTGGTTCATCGAGTATCAAAATAGATGGATGACTACATAGTGCTCTTGCTATCATCACTCTTTGTCTTTGACCACCTGAGAGTTTACCTATTTTGTGTTCTGCGTATTTTTCCATACCGACTTGTTTTAGAGCAGATAAAGCACACGATTTTTCGAACTCATTGTATCCTACTTTAAAGTACTTATTTAAAAAGCTTTTACTTTTGTTTTCTTCATCTTTATCTCTGATATGACCCATCATAACTACTTCTATAACTTTGATAGGAAAGTTTGTATTGATGTTTGTATTTTGGGGTACGTATCCTAGTTTTGAAAGGTTTAGAGATGGTTCATTTCCAAGGATACTTATGTTTCCTTTTTTAACTGAATGTATACCTAGGATAGTTTTTACAAGAGTAGATTTTCCACCGCCATTTGGTCCGATGATAGCTAAAAAGTCTTTGTCTTCGACGTTTAGATTGATGTTTTCTAGTACGACATCTTTGTCGTAAGAAAATGTAAGGTTTTTTATCTCAATGATTGACATTAAACTTCTTTTATATGATTTTTTGTATTTTAACGAAATGTTTATTTAATGAGTATAAATTTGTGCAACTAGGTTGCAAATAAGTTTTGTCAATATGTAACTCCCAAAAATATGGGAGAGCCCCGAAGGGATTGAATAAAATTATTATATCACAAGAAAATAAAATTTATTTATAAACGTGATTATTTATGTGACTTTGTTTTGATAGAATTAAAGTCTATTAAAAAGGAAAAAAATGGCAAATATAGAATCTCAATATTTTAGAGATATAAGTTTAGAGGATGAATTTTTTAACTCGTTAAAAGCTGATTATAAAGAGTTTGAAGATTGGTTTAAGAAAAAAGCGATTGAAGAGAAACCTGCATTTGTATTATATGAAAATAATACACTTATGGCATTCTTATATCTTAAAATTGAAAATGATGTTGACGAAAGTATAACTCCTAAGTTAACAAGGAAAAGGAGATTAAAAGTTGGTACATTTAAAATTGATGCTCATGGGACAAAACTAGGTGAAAGATTTATAAAGAAAATTTTTGATATTGCCATTTTTAAAAAAGTTGATGAAATATATGTGACAATATTTGAAAAGCATAAAGGATTATTAAATCTTTTAGAAACATTTGGTTTTTATAGAAATGCTACTAAAACAACTCATAATGGAATAGAATTAGTTTTAGTGAAAAATATATACAATGTAAAAAATGATATTTTAAAAGATTATCCTATTGTACAAACAGAAGATAAAAATAAATTTGTATTGTCAATTCATCCAAAGTTTCATACAAAATTATTCTCTGATTCAATTTTGAATAATGAAAGTGTAGAGATTCTAAAGGATACATCTTATACTAATAGTATTCATAAAATATATATTTGTGCAATGCAAGGGGTACAAAATTTTAATAAAGGTGATTCTGTACTTATTTATCGTACTAATGATGGTCAAGGGTCTGCGCGTTATAGATCCGTTGTTACATCAGTGTGTATTATAGAAGAAGTATTAAATATAAATAACTTTTCTATTGTCGAAGAATTTTTAAAATACTGTGAACCTTATAGTATTTTTACAGAATCTGAATTAAGGGACTTTTATAGGACAAAGAAGTATCCTTTCATTATTAAAATGACATATAATATTGCATTTAAAAAACGAGTTACTAATGGTCAATTAAAAGATGGCTTTGGAATATCTCCAGATTATTGGGGTGTATTTGAAGTAACTAATGAACAATTTAATAAAATCATAAAAGCTGGAGATGTGGATGAAAGTATTATTATCAATTAAACCTCAATTTGTAGAAGAGATTTTTAACGGAAGTAAAAAATTTGAATATAGAAAAAGTATATTTAAAAGGCCAAATATAAAATCTGTTGTAATATATTCTACCATGCCCGTTGGTAAAATTGTAGGTGAATTTGATATTGAAGAGATCTTTGAAGAACATCCAAAATCCTTATGGGAAAAAACTAAAAATTTTTCAGGAGTAAGTGAAGAGTTTTATGATAGTTATTTTATAGGACGAGATAAAGGATATGCAATTGCAATCAAATCTTTAAATAAGTATGATGAACCACGATGTCCTCATGAAATGTATGGTAAATTTACTGCTCCACAATCTTTTAAATATGTTTGAAAAATTCAGAAGAAAGAATAATAATGAACCTATGAATAGTATTGCTGTTTGGTGGGATATGAACGATAACTATAAAGAAGGAGAAGTAGAAGTTCATCTTGACGTAAATATTTGGCATACTAATAAATCAACAGATAATTATTTAGAATTTGGTTTAAAAATTAAAAACTATTCTATGCTGGAACATATTCATATTTATATACCATATAAAATTAATAAGGAAATTATTGAAGATAAGGCAGTTATTTTAGCTTCAAATCATTCTTTAACAAATGCTATGTTTAATGAAAGAGTAAAAATTACAAAAGATGATGGACGTTTTCATCCTGTTGAGTTTTCTTCAACTAGTAGAAGTTTTACATATTATGAGATTGATAGGGATGAAGATATTGAAATTATGCAAAACAGTATAATAAAACTAAAAATTAATTCTAAAGAAGGTGTTGATACAATTTATTATCGGTTTAGAATAAATAAAATTGAAAATATCTTCACATCAATTAGTGAAAATTATTTTTTACTTGATGGCATTTTTAAAAAAACTGGTTTTTTAGAAGTCAATGTTAATAGTTTAAGAAAATTACCTAGAAAGATTGTTGATAAACTTGATAATATAAAATTTACTTCTATAAATTTATTTATTATGACGGATAATTTTACTAGTTTAATTTTTCAAAGTGAAAAAGTTAATAAATCAAGAATTTTAGAAAATCATATTTGGAAACAATATCTTAGTGAAGAAAATAGTAAAAAAATTAATAAAACAATTGCCTACCATTGGAGAAAAGAAGAAAAGAAAAAAAATAGTGAGGGCATCGATGAAATCATCCCTTTTGATGACTATAATTTATTTGTCAAATTATCGTATACTTCTAAAAACTTGGTGCTACTTGGTTTAATGATAATCTCTATTCTAATCGTTGGTGCTCTTGGTGGTGTAGCTGGAAATTTTATGACAAAAGGTATAGATGGTCTTTTTGTTGATAATAATGTTACTATAAAAATTTGTAAAGAAAATGCTAACTTTAAACAACAAGGAGATCAAAATGGAACTAAATAAAGATATTAAAAATAACATAGATAGATATAAGATATATAGTATATATTTCAATAGTTTATACAATAGGCTAAATAGTGCAAAAAAGTATTATCCAGATTTCCATAGTTGGTACTATAATAAGGTAGTTCCTGACATTTTAAATAATAAAAGGAATTTTGTATTTGAGCATAGAAATGATAAAATAGTTGGATTGTCATTAATCAAGTATGAAGAAAAGAAATTATGTACATTAAAAGTATTTGATGAATATCAAAATAGAGGTTATGGATTAAAATTATTTGAAAATTCATTTGATAAACTAGAAACAAATAAACCTTTTTTGACTGTATCTGAAGAAAAATATTTGGAATTTAAAAAGCTATTTAATTATTATGGTTTTGAATTAACAAGTGTTAAAAAAGATTTATATAGAGATAATAAATTAGAATATTTTTTTAATGAGAGATAAAAGAGTAAAAATACTCTTTTATCTTTCTTGATTATTTACCAGAGATAGCTTGTGCTAGTCCGATAAGGTTTTCACTCCAATTAGGGTTTAGAGGGCTTACTTTTATAACTGGTGCTCCAACTTCTCTTGCGATTTGGTTGGCTGTACTTGTTGAAAATTCTGGTGCAGTAAATACTGCTCTAACTTTCTCTTCTTTTGCTTCTTTGATTAAAAATGCTATTTGTTTTGGTTTTGGATTTTTTCCACCAGCTTCTATCGCTAACTGTTCTAAGTCATACTCTTTTGCAAAGTATCCCCAAGCAGGATGAAATACCATAAATTTACTATGTTTAGGAGTATCTTTTAGTAAGTTTTTGATCGTTTTATCTGTATGGTTTATCTCTTTTAAAAATGTTTCAAGATTTACTTTATAGTAAGCAGTGTTTTCTTTATCTATATTTGAAAGTTCATTAAAAATATTTGTAGCCATGATTTTTACATTTGCTGGTATTGTCCAGATATGTGGGTCTTTTCCATCTTCATCGTGCTCATCATGGTGATCTTCATGATTTTCTTTTGCATGATCGTCATGGTCATCATGCCCGTCGTGCTCATCATGGTCATCGTGCTTTTCGTGATCGTCATGTCCTTTTTCTTCATGCTCCTCGTGACCTTCTTCTTCATGGTCATGATGTGAATGTTCTTCCATATCTATCTTAGCGATATTTTTTCCCATATCTTTTACTAGCATAGATTTATTTTGGTTTTGAAATTTTTCTATCCAGTTGTGTTCGAACTCAACACCTACAGTAAAATAGATATTTGCTTTACTGATATCTCTCATTTGTGATGGTTTTGGTTCATATGCATGTGGTGAACTTCCTGGTTTAACCATCAATGCAATATTTACCTTATCTCCACCGATTTTTTTTAAAAATGTTTGTTGTGGTAGTATACTTACTACTGCGTTTACATTTGCATATGTAAAAGAACCTAATCCTATTAATGCAGTCAATAATAATTTTTTCATTTGTTTCCTTTTTGCAACCTAGTTGCAGTATTATGCGAATTGTATATAAGTGTATCTTAAATGCAACTTAGTTGCATTAAGTAAATTATGATATAATATCAGGATGAATATAGATGAAATTATAAAAAATAAACAGATAAAGTTAACAACAGCCAGAGTTGCACTTTTAGATATCCTTAGAAATGCAAAGAAACCTTTGAGTTATGAGGATATAAAAGCTGATATATCTATGGATAAAGCAACATTTTATAGAAACATATCAAAATTTGAAGAGCAGGGGATACTGAACTCTTTTGAGTCTAATGATAAAAAAAGATATTTTGAGTTACGACTTGTACCACATGCACATTTTGTTTGTTTGGCCTGTAACAAAATAGAGTGCTTAAGTGACTTAGATATCAAACTCGATGGATATGTGGTAAATAATGTTATTGTTAATGGTAAGTGTAAAGACTGTGTTTAGTAGAGATATTTAGATATCTCGTGTGCTGAACCTACAGACTTGTCAAAAAATTCTTTTTTAATACTGAGATACTTCTCATTTGAAAAGAAATCATTCATTGAAGTTTCATCTTTAAAGTAGATGAGAAAAACTCGGTTGATGGGTTTTTCACTTTCATTTTGTAATGTTTCTGCAATCTTAAAATCATACGCAAATCCACCACCATATGTTTTTAATAGTGGGGTCATATTTTCACGATATTTGGTATACATATCATCATCTGTGATATATAAACCAACTAAACGTTCAAATCTCATATTAAGCGTTTGCAGCTGCTATTAGTGCAGCTAATTCATCATCATCAACTAATTCAGCGTCATCATCACCTGAAATATGTTTTGCACTACTTGCAAACTTTCCATTTTCTGGATCAAGGTTGTTTACAACTCTTTCGATTTTTTGTCTATGTGCATCCTGTGCTTGCATTGACTCTAGTGTCATAAATATATTATTTTTGATACCGTCGATGTCATTTAATAAATCTTTACTTTCACCTAGGGTATTTAACTTTTCTAAGACAATATCTAAGTGATCCATAACTTCAATGGACATTTTTTCTGATTCTTCTACAACTTCACATAATTGTTCAATAATATCTAATTCTTTGTTTGGCATAACAATATTCCTCATTTTATATCTTAACTTAATTTTAACAGATTATTCTACTATAAAATAAATTAATAAATAGATTATTTTTCATTTTATTTTTAAGAAGATTAAATAATTCTGTAAAACAAATGTCCATTTATAGTTTAAGCTTATAAAGAAAATTTATGGTATAATTGAGTCTAAAATAAACAAATAATTTATACAAAGAAAAGAGAAAATGGTAGTAGGAATTGAAGGTAAAGTTGTAAAAAAAGAGCCAACACTTATACATATAAATGTGCAAGGTTTAACATATGAGGTGTTTGTTTCTATAAACTGTAGTTCAGCAATAATAGAAGAAAATGTGAGATTACATACCACTCAAATAATTAAAGAAGATAGTAACAATTTATATGGATTTTTAGATTCAAATGAAAAAAAACTTTTTGACACAGTTATCAAAATTAATGGTGTAGGACCAAAAGCAGCTATGGCAATATGTAGTACTTTTACACCTAGTAGTTTTGCACAAATTGTAGAAACATCAGATGTGGCAATGTTAAAAAGAGTACCAGGTATTGGACCTAAGGGAGCTAGTCGAATCCTAGTTGAATTAAGTGGTTTCGTTGTTTCAGGAGAAGATAATACAGAAAGTAATTTTGGTGAAAATGCAGCCGCTGCTGTGATGGCTTTGGAGTCACTAGGATTTAAAAAAGATCAAATAAATAAAGTTTTAGCAACATGTACACAAACTGATACATCGGGAATTGTTAAAGAAGCATTAAAGAAATTACAAAGATAAGTAGGGAATATATGAGTAAAAAGATAGCAATAGTATTTGGGGCACAAAGTTTTGAACATGAGATAAGTATCGTAAGTTCAATCACTATGAAAAAGGTTTTAAAAAATGAACTTGTTTATATTTTTGTAGATAAAAATAGAGAATTTTATCATATCCCTACAGATACTATAAAATCAAATTTATTTAGTTCTGGTGAGTATAAAAAGTGTGATAAGTTACAGTTGACAAATAATGCTTTTACAAAAAAAGGATTATTTAAAACTACAAATTTAGAGTTTGATATTGTGTTAAATCTTACTCATGGTGGAGATGGAGAAGATGGTGTCTTAGCAGGTATGTTTAAATTTTTCAATATCCCATTTATAGGTCCAAGAGTAGAGGCTTGTGTGGTGAGTTGTAATAAGTTTTTGACAAAGTCATATAGTGACTCTGTGGATGTGAAAACTTTAGAGTATAAATACTTTAATAAAAATGATACTGTAAGTGTGGAAAAATTTCCAGTTATTATTAAACCAGTGCGGCTAGGTAGTAGTATAGGTGTATCGATTGTAAAGTCACAAGATGAATTAGACTATGCTTTAGATGTTGCTTTTGAATTTGATAATGAGATAATCATCGAGCCATTTATAAATGGTGTAAAAGAGTATAATCTAGCAGGAACAAAAATCAATGAGGAGTTTGTATATTCTATAGTAGAAGAGCCACATAAAGAGGAGTTTTTGGATTTTGAAAAAAAATATCTAGACTTCAATAGAAGTGAAGTTGTAACAAACGCAGATATTTCGGAAGAGTTAGTAAAAAAATTACAAAATAATTTTGCTAAAATTTACAATACTACTTTTGAAGGTTCATTGATACGATGTGACTTTTTTGTTGTAGATGGAGAAGTGTATCTAAATGAGATCAACTCAATCCCTGGAAGTATGGCAAACTATTTATTTGATGATTTTAATGCTATTTTAGACAGCTTATCAAATAATCTACCAAGAGAGAAAAAAATACAAATAAATTATGATTATGTAAATACAATTCAAAGTGCAAAAGGAAAGGCATAAGTTATGGAAAGTATTAATATTGAACTAGATGACTTAAAAAAAATTTATAATTATGTAACAGAATCAATCATCATCTCAGATGAAAATAATAAAATAGTAATGATGAACAATGCTGCTTTATCAAAATTTGAGATTGAAAATGATGAAGCGATATTAAAAAATGTAGAGGATTTTATCCCTTTAGGTGAGCGTGAAGTTATTTTAAAAACTATTAAAAATGATGATTGTAGTTACCATGATGTGATGCTAAAGAAATTAAACTCACAACTGTTTTCTGCTTTTGTAAGTGGACAGGTCTTAAACTTTAAAGGACTAAATTATGGAATATTAACAATTGTTGATGTTTCTGATTTAAAAAATAAAGAGAAAGAACAACTGAAAAAATTAAAATCACATATCATCACACAAGCTACAAATTATGCTCAAAAAGAAAATGAACTAAAAGGTCAAGAAACTTCAGAACTAGCGATGATGAAAGATCAATTAGAAAAAATCAAACATGAAAATTTTATGTTAGAGAGAAAAGTAACTTTATTTGAAAGAGAAAACAAAGTACTCAATACTCAAAGTGAAAAAATTATTGAAGATAATTTTAGTTTTGAACAAGTTCTTGAAAGAGAGATGGCTTTAGCAAAAAGATATGATAGAAAATTTTCATTGGCTATTGTGGCTATTGATGACTTCAAGGGATTATCTGAAAAACTTAAAACAGAAGCAAAACGTGATCTTGTTGTAAAAGCATTTAAAAAACACTTTAAGAGTACTGTAAGAACAACTGATGTTATTTATTATGAAAACAGTGGGTTATTTTATCTTCTTTTACCAAACTCATCTGATGTAAATATCACTGATCTTGTTGATAGACTTTTGCATGCAAAAAAGATTGATACATCTATCATCGTTCGTTTTCACTGTGGATTGGCACATTATTATGATAATGACACAAGAGATCATCTTATGTATAGAGCTAAAAAAAGTTTAGAAGTTAATATAGAAGAAAAAGTATCTGTTAAAAGTAAATAATAAAATAAAATAAAAGAGAGCAATAATAAGTGTTAGAAATAAGTAAAAAAATCACAAAACTAGTAGGTCAAACAAATGCAAATTATGATTTGATAAAAGAGGGTGACAAGGTATTAATAGGTTTTAGTGGAGGAAAAGATTCTTTAACATTAATACACTCATTAAAAAGAATGCAACAAAAAGCACCTTTTAAATTTGAATTTAAAGCTGTAACTATCACATATGGGATGGGTGAAAATGTTCAGTTTTTAGCTGACCATTGTAAAGAACACGATATAGACCATGAGATTGTTGATACTAAAATATTTGATATCTCTGTTGAAAAAGTGAGAAAAAATAGTTCTTTATGTAGTCTTATTTCTCGGATGAGAAGAGGGTATCTTTATACTTATGCTTTAGACAATGGATTTAATAAACTAGCTCTTGGACATCATTTAGATGACTCTATGGAGAGTTTTTTCATGAACTTCTTTTACAATGGTGCAATGAGAGCAATGCCTCCAATTTATAAAGCAGAAAACGGATTGTTTGTTATAAGACCACTTATTATGTGTAGAGAGAGACAACTTCGAGCATTTGCAGAGTCTAACGAGATTGATGTTATAGGTGATGAGGGTTGTCCTGGAATGAGGCTCGATGAGGAACAAAGAAAGTATATGAAAATGCCACATGCAAGAGCTAGTACTAAAAAACTACTTGAACAATTAGAAGCAGAAAATCCAAAGATTTTTGTAACTATGAGGGCTGCTTTTAATAATTTTCATCCAAATACATTTTTTGGAAAAGAGTATCTAGATCCACAAGAGTAAAATAAAGAGAGTATTTATATCTCTTTATTATTCCAAAATATGATTTTATTTCTACCTGTGTTTTTTGCAGTATAAAGTAATTTATCAGCATTTATAACAGCATCTCCAGAAGTTTTACAGTTTGAACGTATCTCCACACCTGCACTAAATTTGATCTCTATTTTATTATTTGTATAGATAAATTTGTTGTTAGTTACTACACTTTTTATACGTTCGATATATTTGTAAAGTTCATCATTGTTTTTGTATTCTAAAATAGCAATAAACTCTTCTCCACCATAACGACCGATTGTGTCTGTATCTCGTGTAAGTTTCATAAGTAAAGCAGCAAATGTTTTTAAAATAATATCACCAGCTTCGTGTCCATAGGTGTCATTTACATTTTTAAAATGATCTATATCAAAAAACACAATCGCGTAGTTTTGTTTATCTCTTTGGTATCTGTTTTCTATTTTTAAAAGCTCTTGTTCAAAAGTTCTTCTATTTAAAGTACCTGTTAAATGATCTACCATACTATGTGCTTGTGTTTCTTTAAGCTCTTTTTCTAATGTCTGTATTTTCTGTTCTAGAATAAGTACTTCATTTTGTCCTGATTCTAGGTTTTTGTTTACATTAAACATCTCATTTTCGATAGTCATGGCTGCTTCTACAAGTTTACTTTGTAGTTTACCTAGGTCTTCTCGTGTTGATTTTACAGGGCAAATCGACTCTATCTCTATTTTGATATTTTTTACATTACTAGAGCCGTCGTTATTACTCTCAATAGCATCGCCCAAATATTTGTTCATTAAACTAACAAGTCTCGCGATATCAGCTGTTTTTTGTGAAAGAACTTGTTGATCTACATTAAACCTATTTTGAATATATCTTTCCATCTCTTGTTGAATAGATTCTTCAAATATTAAAGATGGAGAATCACCTATTTGTATACAAAAAGATTGGAAGTCATCACCAATAGATAGTGAAATAGAAGGTTTCATAGAATTTTGTAGTATTTTAGACATTTTACTAAGATTTTTTTTAGGAACTCTTTGAATCAAAATATCAACAAGATCATAAATCGACTCTGGTTTACTCCCATCTAGTTCATCCTCTTCTATTTTAGAGAGTGTTTCTATAAAATAGTCACACTCTTTTGTTGATAGATTAACTTTTTTGGCAATTTTACAAAACTCATTTGTATAGTGCTCTGGAGTTAGTTCTTGGTTTTGTTTTAAAATATTCTCTATAGTTTTTTTCGAAATATTTGAAATGCTATTCATCGTTTATCCTAATATTATGATAAAAGTTTTTTTACTGCTTGATTGATTCTTTTTCCATCAGCGCTACCACCAACTTTTTCTTTTGCAGGGTTCATTATTTTACCCATATCTTTCATACTTGTTGCACCAACTTCTTCAATGATAGATTTGATTACTGCTTCAAGTTCATCATCTGTAAGTTGTTTTGGTAAGTACTGATTAAAAATATCTATTTGTTGTTGTTCATTTGCAACTAAATCTTCTCTTTGTGCTTCTTTGAACTGTAAAATAGCTTCTTCTCTTTGTTTGATACCTTTTTGAATAAGTTGAATTATTTTAGCATCATCAAGTTCAATTCTTTCATCTACTTCTATTTGTTTTATCATAGTATTAATACTTCTAATTGAGTCTCTTCTTTCAATCTCTTTTGCTCTCATAGCATCTTTTAAATCTGATTTTAGTTGTTCTTTTAATGTCACTGTATACTCCATAATTTTATTATATATTTTATTATTGTATCGAATATTGTATTAACTTTAAGTATTGTCAATGTTAATTGATATAATGATAGAATAGGAGATTATGAATATAAATACAAACACACTTTTGAACACTTTAATGACTAAAGTTGATTCATCAATAAAAGCCAAAATAGAAAAACTTTCTGTCGATGGTAAAATTGATTTATCAACTGCTGTAAAAGAAAAAGGTATCCAAACACTTTTGCAAGGTTTATTTAAAGATATCTCTACTGGTACTAAAAATAAAGTAGAGGTGGTGAGTTTATTAGAAAATAATAAGCAGTCATTAAAATTTAAAAATATTTCAAGTGATTTAAAACAGATTTTGAATTTAGTAAAATCAGAGATGAAAAACACTCCAGAATTAGAAAAACTTACAAGTTTATTGAAAAGTTCTTTGATTGATATTAAAAATGTTGATGAAAAAATATTAAAATCTAGTTTTCAAAATAGTGGTGTTTTTTTAGAATCAAAATTAGCAAAGTCAAATGAATCAGTCTCTTCAAATCTTAAAAATATGTTAGGGCAATTGGGTGATAAACTTAAATTGTTACAAAGTTTGGAAAAATTGCCTTTGCAAAGTCAAACAAAACAAGAAAACAATTCAACTCAAAAAGAAGTAAAATCACAAGAAAGTAAAACAAGTGTAGATGTACCAAAAAATGCTAACATTCAAAATTTACTTAAATCAGAGTCACTATCTCAAAAATTGCCAAATATCTCATCTGATGTAAAAGTCGCAATAAAAAATGATGTGCAAAACATTTTAACTAAAATCGAATCAGTACAGCAACCTACACAAAAAGTAGAAACACAACTTTCTCTTTTAAAAAATGCGATACAAGATATTGGTAACTTGGAACAGAAACTTGTAAAGCATGAGATAAAAAATGATATAACATTTAATCTCAAAGAAGTTGTTCAACAAGTAAAAAATAATCTTATAAATAATAGTTTTACAAATTTAAATAAAACAATTACTTTGATAAAAGATCAAGTTGAAAATATAAAATCGAACAATATTACAGAAGTGAAAAGTGAAATAAAATCTTTAAGTACTAAAATAGAGTTAGTAAATAATGAACCAAAAATAGATAATAAAATAGCGATGGTTAAAGAAGTTATTCAAGAAACTACAAAAGTTGTTGATAAAATTAACAATGGGAATATTCAAGAACTGTTAAAGAATAATATAAGCATTTTAAAGAATATATCAGGAGACTTAAAAACTGTATTATTACAAATAAAAGAGATAGTCGAGGTGTCGTCAAATAATGAGAGTGTTTCTAAAGAGCTTAAAAATAGTGTAGATAAGATACTCTCTCAAATCGATTATTACCAATTGTCATCGTATTCTTCGAATTCTAATCACTCGAACGTTTCTTTTTTGCAAGATGATATGGAAGATGTTGATATTAAATTTAATAATAATAAAGATGAAGATTTTTCTTGTATGATTCATCTGAGTTTAAAAGAAAAAGGTGACTTAAAAATACTTTTACAATTAGATAAAAAAAATGGTTTAAATATAAATATAGGGGTGGAGCAAAATGAGTTTAAAGAGATGATTCAAAGTGTATTGCAAAAACTTCGTGTCCAAATAAACTCATTGGGATTGTCTATATTGAGTTTAAATATTTTTGATTTAAAAGACGAGTCTCAAAAATCACAAGAGTTAAAAGCATACGGAAACAATCAAAATCTAGATTTTGGTTTGGATATCAAGGTATAAAAGTATGTATGAAGAAAAATATATAAAACAAAAAGCGGTTGCTTTAGAATACGATCAAAAAAATGATAATGCTCCTATAGTAACTGCACAAGGGACAGGTGAAACTGCAAAAAATATTATTAAAATTGCAGAAGAAAATGGCATACCCGTAAAAAAAGATGAAGACTTAGTAAATATGTTAAGCCAAATAGAACTAAATCAAGAGATACCTGTGGAGCTTTATCAAGCGGTGGCTGAAGTATTTAGTTTTATTTATGGAATATCCAATGATGAAGAAGTGAGTAACGAAAAAGAATGAAAAAAATTATAAGTGATGATTTAGTTGTATATTTTAATACAATATACCCATACAAAAAGAAAAAAGAAAAATGCTTTACACAAAAACACCGTATGAAAAATCATACTGTAACAATTGGAATCGGTGGAAATATTGGTGACGTAAGGAAACGTTTTAAACAACTTTTTTTGATACTCCAAAAAGATTCTCGATTTACTCTTGAACAAACATCTCCAATTTTAAAAAATCCACCTTTTGGTTTTCTAGAACAAGAAGATTTTTATAATGCAGTTATAGTGTTAAAAACTGTATTATCTCCTATTGAGTGTTTAAATGTATTTCAAAGATATGAGTATCGTTTTAAAAGAACTAGAAGTTTTCAAGATGCACCTCGAACTATGGATATAGATATTATTTTTTATGATAAGATAAAAATGGATACAAAAAGATTAACAATACCACATAAAGGGTATAAAAATAGACCAAGTGTACTTATTCCTTTAAGTTATATTTCCTAAGTTAAAATATGCTAAAATAAGTACTTAATATAAAGGCTTGAAAGGAAAAATAGTATAATGATGACATCTACTAAAGTATCTGCAAATAATCAAGTTTTAAAAGAAGTGATAAACAACTCATGGAGTGGAATCGGCATCATCGATCCTACAAGTAAATTTATCTATGTAAATCATGCTTTCAAACCTATTTTGGGTTATGATGAAGATGAATTATTAAGTATGAAGTTTGAAGATTTATTATCCCAAAAACATAAACTTATGTTCCAAGAGCTTATCATAAAAAATTATGATAATGAGTACACGAACAGTATACATGTAGAGTGTCTTAGAAAAGACAAAAAACTTGTGTATTTAGATATCTCTATTAAACTTATGTCAAACAAACAGTTTATAGTTATCAATGCTAATGATATCACTCAAAATATTTCAGACCATCAAATATTTGATAAATATGTTATTCAAGCACATGTAAATACAAGTGGAATTATCGATAAGGTAAGTGAAGCTTTTTGTAGATTGAGTTTATTTTCAAGTTCGGAATTATTGGGTAAACATTATAGTTTTATTTATCATTCTTCTTTAAATACAAATAACTTAGATAGTACTATTTGGGATGAGATAAAGAAAAAATCACAATACAATGGTGTAATTGCTGCTAAAAATAAATATGGCGATACTTTTTGGGTTGATATCATCATTAAACCTATTAAAAATAAATACGGCGATGTTACTGGATATTCTGCTGTTATGTTTGATATCACCAATGAAGTGAGTTTGCAAAAAAACACTGAAGAGTTAGAAGAAACAATCGGTGAAAATGAAGTAAAACTAAAAATAATGGGTGATACATTAAGAACTGTAGCTCACCAATGGCGACAACCATTAAACAATATATCACTTGAAGCACAAGATTTATTATTTACATACCAATTTGCAGATGATGAAGTGAAAAAAGATGAAGCTGTTCCTATTTTAGAATCAATGAGAGATAATATAGAAGGTTTATCAAATATTATAGGTAAATTTCAGTTAATCACAGAGTTAAAAAGTGTAAAATTGGATTCAAATATAGTTGATATAACTAAAAGTGCATTTTTTAAATCAAAAGCGCCACAGATTTTAATCTCTGGGAATTATGATACTGAGATACATTTTGATACGTATGCAAAAGAGTTAGAAACATCAATAGTAGCTATTTTAGATAATGCTTATGAAGCTATTTCAAAACTTCCAGAAGGTGAAGGATTTATCTCTTATGATACATATCTTTTAGAAAATGAGCAAAAACTTTGTATCGAGATCTCTAATAATGGAGGAAATATAAAAGAGGATATTTTAAATAAAATCTTTGACGCATATTTTAGTACAAAAGAGGAAAAAAATGGAGTAGGGTTAAGTTTGTATATATCAAAAATAATTGTAGAACTTCATTTAAATGGAAGAATCGAAGTAGAAAATAAAGAAAATGATATTGTTACTTTTACAATAAACTTACCAATAGGAACACAAAGATGATAATTATACCAGCAAGATTAAATAGTAGTAGATTTGAAAATAAAATATTAGTAGATATTTTGGGTCTGCCTATGGTTATACGAACTGCCAAAGCAGTAAGTATTTTAGATGATGTAGTGATTGCTACAGATTCAGAAGATGTGATTGAGTTAGCTTCACAACATGGTATAAAAGCTGTAATGACATCAGCCGATCATCAAAGTGGAACTGATAGAATCAATGAAGCGGTAAATATTTTAGATTTAGCAGATGATGAAGTTGTTGTAAATGTTCAAGCGGATGAACCATTTATAGAACCAGAGGTAGTACAAGCGGTTATTGATAAAGTAAGTGAGCTTAAAAATAGAGACTTTACGATGGTGAGTTGTTATAAAGAGATATCTTCTGAGATGGCTGATGATCCAAATCATGTAAAAGTAATTTGTGATGATAATGATGATGCTATTTATTTTTCACGTAGTAAAATTCCTTACCATAGGGATCATTATAATAGTGCTAAATATAAAGGGCATTTAGGAATCTATGGATTTACAAAAAAAAGTTTAAATACTTTTTGTTCTTATGAAGCATCTCTTTTAGAAGATACTGAAAAGCTAGAGCAGTTAAGAGCACTATCTAATAGTTCAAAAATAAATATGGTAAAAGTAGAATCAAATAGTTTTGGGATAGATACAAAAGAGGATTTAGAAAATGCTCTTAAATTTTTTCAATAGGATTTAAAATGGATAAAAGTTTTTTAAAAAATATCAATATACTTTACGTTGAAGATGAGCAAGAAGTAAGAGATTTAACATGCTCTTTTTTAGGTAAATTTGTCAATAGTATGGTACTGGCTAATAATGGTCAAGAGGGATTAGATTTATTTAAAGAACATAATAGTAACGATCAATTAGAAAATATTGATTTGATTGTTACTGATATCAATATGCCTAAAATGAATGGTTTAGAGATGTTAGAAGAGATAGGAAAGATAGATCATCTTATCCCTTCTATTGTAACGACTGCTCATAATGATTCTTCATTTTTACGAGAGGCTATCAACCAAAGAGTACGTGGTTATGTAAGTAAACCATTAAATATGCATGACTTAATAGATAGTATATTGTTAGTTTCTGAACCTAAGTATTTAAAAGATAGATTGGAAAAACTCAATAAAGAACTAGAACGAAAAGTAGAGAAAAAAACATATGAATTAAAATCTATTTTAGATGCACAAGATAATTTGATTTTAGTTTTAAGTGATGATTCCTCTTTTGAAGTAAATCAAACACTTTTAGATTTCTTTGGATACAAAAATGCAGATGATTTTGGAAGAAGTCATAAATGTATAGCCGAATTATTTATCCAAAAAAACAAATATTTTGCCCCTCAAAATAGTACTACATGGATAGATGATATTATGAAACTTGAGGATAGTAATCGTGTAGTGGTGATGAAAAACTTAAAAAATGAAGATATTATTTTCAGAGTAAATGTAAAATCATTTATGTTTAATAGTAAACATGTTGTTGTCTCTTTTACAGATATTACAGACTTAAAACATTATACATATGAGTTACAGTATCAAGCAACACATGATAATTTAACAAAACTTTTTAATAGACAAAAATTAAATGATGAGTTAACTAAAGAGATTATAAGAGAAAACAGATATAAACATGGGCTTTCATTATTGATGTTGGATATTGATAATTTTAAACAAGTCAATGATACATATGGGCATGATGCGGGAGATATTGTTTTAAAAGATATCTCAAAAATAACACTTCAGTCAATAAGAGCTACAGATTATGCTTCAAGATGGGGAGGGGAAGAGTTTTTGATTTTACTTCCTGAAACAGAACTAGAAGATGCAGCACAAATAGCAGAACTGATAAGAACAAATATAGAAAAATATGAAAATAAAGCAATAGGTAAAAATAATACAGTAAGTATTGGGGCAGCGCAATTTAAAGTAAATGAAGATGATATCGATACATTTGTAAAAAATGTTGATATTGCAATGTATGAAGCAAAAAAGACAGGTAAAAATAAGGTAGTAAAATATGAAAAGTAAAGTAGTTTCAAAAATAGTTGGTGGTAAATATAAAAATAGAGTTTTAGAATTACCCTCTTTAGAAGTAACAAGAAGTTCGAAATCGATACTAAAAGAATCATTTTTTAATGTATTGCAGTTTGATATTATGGATACTCTATTTATTGAAGCATTTGGCGGAAGTGGTGGTATTGGACTTGAAGCATTAAGTCGAGGTGCAAAACATAGTTACTTTTGTGAAATAAATAAAAACTCTTTTAAAATATTACAAAACAATTGTAATGCAATAGAACCAGAGGGGTGTACTACTTTATTTGGAGATACTTTTGAAAAAATTCCAAATCTTTTAAAACAATTGGAAGATCAAAAAAGTGTACAAGATAAAGATATCATTTTATATTTAGATCCCCCTTTTGATATAAGAGAAGGTATGACTGATATTTATGATAAAGCATTTGAGATTACTCGAAATATCACAAATCCTAATGTGGTTCTTGTGACATATGAGCATATGACAAGTTTAGATATGCCTGAGACATTAGGAAAATTTGAAAAATACAAAACAAAAAAATTTGGTAAAAGTGCATTAACATATTATCGTGTATAAATTCTCTTTTTATCTACTCTTTTCTATCATAATAGGAGTTTTTATAGCTCCTATTGTTTATACAGTATCCCCCTTTGAACTCGATCCTAGCAAAATATTATTAGCTCCTAGTTTTGAACATATTATGGGTACAGATAGATTGGGTCGTGATGTTTTTGCTCGTATTTTAAACGGTGGGCAAACATCTTTAATAATAGGATTTTTAAGTGCAATGATTGCATCATTGATTGGCTTATTTGTAGGTATTAGTGCAGGGTATTTTAGAGGATATTATGATAAAAGTATTACAGTTGTTATTGATCTGTTTTTAACTTTTCCAACATTTTTTTTACTTTTAGCATTGGTGAGTTATATGGATGCTTCTATTGTTATACTTATAATTGTTTTATTTATAACAGGCTGGATGGGTATGGCTAGAATGATACGTAGTGAAAGTTTCGCTATAGCAAATAAGCCATATATCAAGATATTGAGCTTAGCAAATGTCAAAAAACGTAAAATTATTTTTAAATATTTTGCACCATTATTGGCTCCCATTTTTCTTATCTCTTTTACTTTTGGTGTAGGGGGAGCAATACTTGCGGAGTCAGGATTGAGTTTTTTAGGTTTAGGTATAAATGCACCACAAATTAGTTGGGGAAGTTTATTGAGTGATGGAAAAGAGGTGATAGAGATAGCTTGGTGGGTTACATTTTTTCCTGGTTTTTTTATCTTTTTGATAACCTTTTCACTCATGCAAATAGCTGACTATTTACAACAACAAGCAAATAATAAAGAGATAAATTAGAAAGGTTTTTATGTTAGGATATATAATAAAGTTAGTGTTTTTAATTATAGTTACAATGATTGGTTTAAATATATTTATGCCAGAACGTGCAGATGAAATTTTGTCTTCATTTAGTGAAGTAACTCAGATTGAAGAAAAAACACTTAAGAATGGATTAGATAAAGTTACAGGTTTCACTCAAGATACTTTAGAAGAAGTATCTCAAAAAGTGACGAAAGATTTAGAAAAATAATCTCTTATTTTAGAGTTTATTTAAAATAAAATCAAGTTTTGAAGTAGATAAAATTCTTTTTGCAAATCCTAATATATATGTAGCCTTAGTGATATAATACCGAGGGTTTACTTTTTTTGATTTGATGATTTTTTCAACAATTTTTGCTACTTCTATAGCTTCTAAATTAAAAGGTACCGTGCTTTTATCTGCACTCATACTTTTTTTATAATCTTCTTTAAATCGAGAGTTTTCAATATCAACATTGTCTAGTGTTTTCTGTATAGCATTTTTTCTAAAATCACTTGTAACTGGACCTGTATTTAAAAGAGTTACATTTATATTTGTATTTTTAAGTTCTAATCTTAATGTATCTGTTAGACCCTCAATCGCATATTTACTTGCATTGTATGATCCTCGTAGTTTTAATGAGATGATTCCCAATACTGAACTATGTTGTATAATTGTTCCATAACCTTGAGTTTTCATGATTTTTAAAACTTGTCTTGTAACCTCATGCAAGCCAAAGACATTTGTTTCAAATTGTTCTTTTAATACATCCGTTGTAATATCTTCTAAAGCACCAGGTTGTCCATACCCAGCATTATTAAAAACAACATCAATTGTGCCATTTGTAAGTGCTAAAATTTTATTTAGTGTATCGGTGATAGTTTGATGTTTTGTTACATCAAGTAAAAATGATGTGAATCCTAACTCTTGTAGTTTTAGCACATCTTTTTCTTTTCTTGCTGTTGCAAAAACAGTATGTCCTTGCTTTTTTAAATATAAAGCTGTTTCATAACCTATACCTGTTGAACATCCAGTTATAAGTATTGTTGAATGATTAGAATTCATTTATTCCCTCTAGTTTGTAATATAGAGGGATTATATCCTATCTATCTAAATTATTTTTTAAAATCTTTTCCTATAAATTCTTTTTCATTTGCATTAGATACAACAACTGTAGCTATCTTATCTGTCTGGATTGCTACAGTTTTTGTTTGGGATGCGATGTTTGCATTTTGTTGTGTTTTTTGATCTAAGTGTGTTATGGCTTGATTGATTTGTTCGATTCCTTGGAGTTGCTCTTTACTTGCATTTTCTACATCCTTAATAATTGTAGTTGTTTGTGTAATATTATGAGTTAAATTATCATACCCTAAAATCATCTTATCTGATATCTCTTTTCCTTCATTTGCCTTTAGTGTAGCATTTTCAACTAGAGATTTTATCTCATTGGCTGCTTCTGCACTTCTGGATGCTAAGTTTCTTACCTCTTGAGCAACGACAGCAAAACCTTTTCCTGCTTCCCCAGCAGTTGCTGCTTCGACTGCTGCATTGAGACTTAAAATATTTGTTTGAAATGATATTTGATCAATTACTGTTATCGCATCATTGATGGCATTAACCTCTTCATCAATTTTGGTCATTGAGCTTGATGTTTGTTTTGCAAGTTCTTGACCATCATTTGCTGATGCTGTTAATTTATGTGCAAACTCAGACATTTTGATAACATTATGTGTATTATTTGATATATTTACAGTTATCTCTTCAAGTGATGATGCTGTTTCTTCTATTTCTGCTGAGGATTGGTTTGCATTATTTGAAAGTGTATGGACATTATCTAATAATAGTTGTGAACTAGTTGCTAGTGTTAATCCATTTTTTTTATTCTCAATCAAAATATTTGTAATTGATTGTTGCAAAATATTAATATTTTTTGTAAAGATATCAAAGACACCATTTTTTTCAATATTTTCTATTACAAGTTTATTGATATAGTTCTGGTTTGAGTATTGCTCTAAAATTGTATTTATAGTAATAAATCTTTGTTTTGTATTGGTTATCATATTATTGATATTTTCTTTTAATCTTTTGAGTTGGATATTTTGAGTTGATTTTGTAATAAGTTCTGAGTACCATCCATTTGAAACTCTTTGCATAATATTTTCAGCTTCTTCAATCAATACTAAATCTTCTTTAACTGCTTTATCAATTGCATCTAAATAGTGATTGAATTCTTCAGCAATGACTGCAATCTCATCATGAGAGTCGATTTTGATTCTACTAGAAGTTGTATTTGATTTAGAAACCTCTACAATTGTTGTGTATAATTGTTTTAGCGTTTTGAGTATGTTTTTTGATATGAAAAAACTTAATAATGATATCAAAACAATAAGAAATACAGTGACACTCATCCCTATAATATTAAGTGTATTTATATGATTAGCAATCATCACATTAGAGTGTTGTTGTAAATTTTTTAAAGTTGTTTCACTTTTATGAATAATTTTTCTCATCTCTCCTTGCAAACCAGATTTACTATTTAGTCCAATTTTTATCTCTGCATCTGCTAATAATAGGAAATCATCACGATAAACAATTAAATCATTTTTAATAGAACCTTGAGATATAGAGATAAGTTTTTTTATTTTCTTTTTAAATTTATCCACATATTTTAAATCTCTTCGAAGCATAAAATCTTTCTCTTGTTTTCTTAAATCATATACAGCTACTAATAGGTCACTATTATTTGATTTTTTTGCATTATCTTGTACTTTATGTACGGCTTGTCGTAAACTGCCATACAAACCATCTTTTGGGTGAAGTCCTATCTTTTGTTGCTGTTCTAATAATTCAAAATATGCTTTTTTGTAGCGATTGATAATTTTTATAAATTGATTGATCTCATTTGTATGAATAGATTGGTGATTGAAAAGTGTTTGTAAGTGTGTAGCATCAAATGTAAGTGCTTTTACATTATTTTCAAACTTTATTTTGTATTTTAAATTTTTTCGTAATAGAAAATCTTTTTCATTTCTTCTTAACATCAACATATCTGCTTCAAGTTTAGATACGGTGGATTGAGCTTCTCCTAAGTTTTTTATATCCATAATAGAACTATAAGATAAAAAAGCCATAATCAGAAAACCACAAATAGCAGTAAAAGACAGAAGTAATAGTTTAAGTTTGATTGTTAAATGTTTAAACATAGGTATCCTTTAATTAGAAATGGTATTTTAGTTAAATAAGACTTATTAAAAATAACTTTTTTTGTAACTATTTTGTAACTTTTATATGATATGTAAGATGAGGAACACAGTGAAAAATATAAAAAAACTTTTGGATGATGAATTTAAACATAGAAATAATAAAGAAGAGTTATCTGAAAATACTCCCGATCCATTGATGATTGCAAAAAAAAATAATGATGAATATATAGCTTTGATATGTGCACTTTTTGCGTATGGAAATGCCAAACAAATAGTGAAATTTTTAAACTCATTAGATTTTGATCTTTTGAATAAAAGTGATAAAATCATCAAAGAATCTTTACAAAATCATTATTATAGATTTCAAAATAGTGAAGATATTTGCTCTTTGTTTATAGCAATTAAAAGGTTACGAAAAGAGAAAAAATTAGAAGAAATATTTAAATCAGGTTATGATAAATCTAAAGATATTCTTGAAGGAATATCTAAAATTATACAATCTGTTTTAGAAGTATATGAGTATTATAGTGCAGGTTATAAATTCTTAGTTGGAACATTGCCAAAAAGAGATAAAAAGGGAAACATAAAACTTATAGGTAATGCTCCATATAAAAGATATAATATGTTTTTAAGATGGATGGTAAGAAAAGATAATTTAGATATGGGATTATGGAATGGTGTAGATAAAAAAGATTTAATTTTACCACTAGATACACATACTTTTAAGGTCTCTTCTAAGCTTGGATTATTGACACGTAAAACATATGATTTGCAATCAGCAGTACTTATAACAAATAGCCTCAAAAAATTTAATAACGAAGATCCTATAAAATATGATTTTGCGTTGTATAGAATAGGACAAGAAAAGATACTTTAATTTCCTAAAAAAAAATAATTTCTTTGCTTTTTTTAATGATATATAGATTATACTACTAGGTTAGTTATAATTTAAAGGGTTGAATTTATGGAAAAAAATGTACGCAGCTTAAAATCGAAGTTATTGATCACTATATCTGTTATTGTTGCAGTATCATATATAATAATAGGTTATTATAATGTATCCAATGCTTATAGTAGTAATTTTGAAAACTTAAAAACAAAAGAATTGAATTTATCAAAAAATACATCGGGATTTATCAATGAGTATTTAAATTCAAAAATTGATTTACTAAAATCATCAGCATTTCAAATTTCTAAATTGGATCAAGATACGCAAAGAGAACGTGTTCGTGATATGTTGATTTTTGCAAAAGATGCAGGTAAATTTGGTTCTGTTTATGTTGGATATGCAAATAATGGTCTTATGACACGATGGAGTGGAAGGGATACTCAGTTTCCAAAAGATAGTTATGATCCACGAACAAGACCATGGTTTAAATCAGGGGCATCTACACAAAAGACAGGTATCACTGAGCCTTATATTGATAGTGCAACAAAAAAGCTAACTATCTCTATATATGCACCAATTCTAAGAGCTGGTCAAGTAATAGGTGTAGTGAGTTCAGATATTTTTCTTGATACTATTATAAAAACTGTACTTGATGTAAATATAGGTGAGTCTGGACTTGCTTATATTATCTCAAAAGAGGGTAAGATACTAATTCATAAAAATAATAAACTCTTAAAAAAACAGAGTGAAGTTTTTAAAAATCTTTCTTCTAATAAAGAAAATGATTTTAAAATTATCAACTTAAATGGAAGTGATAAACTTGTTGCGTATTCTTTAATCAAACCTGCAAAATGGACTCTTGTTTTAGAGCTTGATAAAGCAAAAGCATTTGAAAAAATAGATAATGAGTTATTTATTTTAGTGATTTTATCATCGTTGTTTTTAATCATAACAATAGTATTTTTAATCATCTATTTAAATAAAACATTATCTCCCTTAAAAGATGTTCAAGATGGTATCATTAATTTTTTCGAATATTTAAAAGGAAATATTTCAAAAGTAGAAAAACTAAAAGTAACTTCAAATGATGAATTTTACACTATGGCAGTAGAAGTAAACAAAGGTATAGAAGCGGTTCAATTAACTTTAGAAAATGATAAAGAAGTTATACGAAATGTTACAGAAGTGGTAAATAAAGTTATCTCAGGATCTTTAACAAACAGAATCAACTCTTCTACAAATAACAAAGCAGTGCAAGAACTAGTAGATGTGTTAAATAAAATGATGGAAAATCTTGAGTCTACAATTAAGCATTCGTTAAATGTATTGACACAATACCAAAACAATGATTACCGTGCTAAAACTGCGCTTGTATGTACAGCTGAAATGGCTGATTTGATGAATGGTATCGATAATCTAGGTAGTACAGTGAGTTCTATGTTGATTGAAAATAAGAAAAATGGTATGGAACTAGAATCAAGTTCAAATATACTGCAAGCTGGTGTTTCTAGTTTAATGGATACTTCAAATACACAAGCTGAACAATTAAAAGTAACTTCTACATCATTGTCTGATGTTACAGACAATATTCGTGATAATATGAAAAATATTAATTCTATGTCATCGTACGCATCAGAGTTAACAACTTCAGTAGAAAAAGGTGAATCACTTGCTAGGGACACAAACCAATCGATGGATGAAATTAACGAGCAAGTAAATGCTATCAATGACTCTATTGAAGTGATTGATCAAATTGCTTTCCAAACAAATATCTTGTCTTTAAATGCAGCAGTAGAAGCAGCAACAGCAGGTGAAGTAGGAAAAGGATTCGCAGTTGTAGCTCAAGAGGTTAGAAATCTTGCAAGTAGATCAGCTGAAGCAGCACATGAGATAAAATCACTTGTAGAAAAAGCAACAAGTAAAGCAAATAGTGGTAAAAAAATAGCTTCAAATATGATAGATGGTTATTCTGATTTAAATACAAGTATTCAAAAAACAATCACTTTAATCAATAACGTAACAGATGCAAGTAAAGATCAACAATTAAATATAGAAACGATTAACCAAAGTATCAATGATATAGATAAACAAACAGAGCATAATGTTAAAATTGTGAATGATGTAGAAGTTATTGCGATTAAAACAAGTGATGTTGCAACAAGTATCGTAGAAGATTTAAATAGTAAAAAATTTAGTTAAGAAGAAAAATGAAAATATCAAAAATCTATGCAAATAATATAAACTTTAAAACAATCCTCTTTGATAAAGGTATAAATTTTATCCTTTCTAGTGAAAATGGTGTGGGGAAAAGTAGTCTTTTTAAATTAATAGATTTTTGTTTATTGGGAGACAAAAGTTTTTTAGGTATTGAACACTTTAATGGGTATGTTTTTTATATTGAGTTACAAATTGCTTCAAATAGATATATCACTATTAAAAGACCAACTCTTGGTGGTAAAAATATAGAACTCAAAATCACTAAACAAAAATCTATGTTAGTAGATGAAAAATCTTTTGATAAAAAAGGCAGTCTTGGTGTCGCAAAATCTTTTTTTGAAAATAAAGTAAATTATTCTATAAATAAATTTAGAACATATATAAACTATTTTTTAAGAGATGAAGAAAATCAAAATGATGTTTTCATACTCAACAAATATAAACAATCCCATGAGATAGAATACAAAACAGTTGTATCAAATCTTTTAGGAATAGATGGGCGTAAGATAAAAAGAAAATATGAGATAGAAAAAAAACTAGATAAAGTAGAAGTAAACTCAACAGAACAAAAAACTTTACATGAAGAGTTAGAAAAAGTTATAAATGAAAATAAAATACTTCTAGATAATTTTGTAATTGAAAAGTTACAAATAAGTATTCGTAAATATGGAAAAATGATTTTTAATAAAGAGGTTGATTTAAATATATTTTTTAACACTTCAAATGATATTGATTTTACTATTTGTATTGATAATAAAACAGATACGACTCCTGTAGAGCAAAAACTCCTTTGTTTTATTTTTGCTTCGGCATTATCTGAAATTTATGTACAAAAAAGACTTATAAAAATTGTTGCTTTTGATGCTCCTTTTTGTGGAGAGAATAATAGTTATGAAGAGGGTATTTATAATGTTATACATGAACTGTATCGAAAAGGTATCCAAACTATAATAACTTCAAATGAAAAAGATATTAAAAATCACGAAAATCTAAATGAGATAAAAGATGAATACTTGACTGGATATTTAAGTGCTGATGATAAACTCATGGGTGAGTTTTAAAATCTGGTTAAAAATTATTTAAAATTGCAATATGCCATTTTTTAATTGTTCTTATTATTTATACTATATAATACGAATAATTTAAAATAGGGTGTTATACATTTGAAACTACATATCGATATCGACTGCTTTTTTGTCTCTGCACATAGAATTAATAATCCAAAATATCAAAATATACCCTTAGCTGTAGGTGGACGTAGCAATCTTTCTATTTTTGAAACAAAAAAAAGTACTCGTACTATGAGTAAAATAGAAGGTGCATTTACTAGTTCGATTTTAAGTTCTAACGATAATAAATCTTTTGAAGAGTACTATGTTGATCCTGATAAAAGAGTAAGAGGTATTATCACGACTTCAAGTTATGAGGCTAGAAAATTTGGAGTAAAAACTGCCATGCCAGTTGCTGAAGCTTTGCGATGGTGTCCTACTCTTACTGTATTGCCTCCAAACTATCCGCTATATCATGATTTATCTCATAAGTTTAAACTACTTTTAGAAAAAGAGATACCATCTATAGAACAGTTTAGTATCGACGAATTTTTTGGAGATATTACTGGATGGATAAAAGATGAAGATGCATATGATTTTGCTGTAAAGTTAAAACAAAAAATATACGATGATTTAGGTTTGCCTGTTTCTATTGGTGTATCAAAATCAAAATGGATATCTAAAGTAGCAACAGAATTTGCAAAACCTTTTGGTGTACGATACGTAAAAACCGATGATGTTCCTTCTTTTATAAAAGATATACCTATTTGTGAATTTCCTGGTATTGGAAAAGGGTATCAAGATAGACTTGCTAAATATAATATAAATACTTTAGGTGAAATAGAAAACAAAAAAGAATTATTTTATTCATGGGGAAAACCAGGTATTCAACTTTATCATAGAGTAACTGGCACAGACAATGAAAAAATAGCTATAGCACAAAGTAGAAAATCTATAGGACTTGGAAGAAGTTTTGATCCTGAAGTAAATCGTGATGAAATAAAAAGACGGATTACTATTTTATGTAGGCATATAAGTTTTTTAGCACTCAAAGGAAAACATAAACCGATGACTTTTTCTATAAATATACGATATCAGTATGGAGAAAAAGCAAAAGACTATATAAATACAAATCGAGGTTTTGCGGAGTTATTATTAAAGCAAGAGATGATAAAACTTTTTGATAAAGTTGATATCCATAAATCGCATGCTATTATTCAACTCAATCTTACGTTATCAAATTTTAGTGAAGATAAACCTACCACGATGAATCTATTGAGTTTCGAAGAAGATAAAAAACAAGAGGATTTAACTTTATCTATGCAAAAGTTACGAGATAAGTTTGGTATAGATATTATAAAAAGTGCAGGGGAGTTAAAATGAAAAATTTTGTAAATAAAGAGATGATAGAAGTATTTTTAGATTTAAAAGAAGAAGTAAAAGATATAAAAACTGGTGAAGTTTTAGAATTTCAAATAGAAGATAAAGATGTAGACTATAAAGTATGGGTGGATTTGGCTCATATATTATATTGCAAAATGTTAACTCCTGTAATAGAAAATGGTATGTTAACCATGAGATTTAAAAAGTTAAATACAACTCAATCTTTTCATAAAGAGAGTGATGATATCGAAGAAAAATATGGAAGCAGTTCAACATTTGCTACCATAGATAAAAATAACCAGCCTGCATTTGTAGTTCACTATTTAAAAGCTTTAGAAAATGTAAAGGTAGATACACGCATAAGAATACTCAATCTTGGAGTTAATAGTGGAGAAGAGTTTGAAGTAATTAAAAAGTATAGTGAAAATTTTAAAAACTTAGAGTTAGTAGGTATTGATTATTGTTCTTCTGCTATAGATGAAGCAAAAAAGAACTTTGATGATAAAAACATCACTTTTTTAGAGGGTGATATAAATGATTTAGAGCCATTAAACTTAGGTAAGTTTGATTTGATTATATCTATAGGAACACTCCAAAGTACAAACCTAGATTTTAATAAAGTGTTTATGAATATAGTACAAAACTATTTAAATATAGATGGTTCAATGATACTAGGTTTTCCAAACTGTCGATGGATAGATGGTGAGATGATATATGGTGGTATGGTAAAAAACTATAACTTTTCAGAACTATCACTTTTATTTAAAGATGTGAATTATTGTAAAAAGTATCTTCAACAAAAAAAATTCAGAGTAACGATAACTGGAAAAGATTATATATTTATGACTGCAACATCGATAAGGAAATAATATGGCAGAACAATTAAAACACCTTTATAATGAAAATTTTGTTGAACAGTTATCTAAAAATATATCAGCATATTATTCAGTATTTCAAATAGATGAATTTAAAAATACTATTTTTGATAATACTTGGGCTGATTTAGAATTAAAACAGCGTATGCGACATATCTCAACTATCATGTTTGCGTATTTACCCAAAAACTATGAAGAGTCTATAAGTATTTTAAAACGAACATATAAAGATATGGATTCTTTTGGTTTCAGACTTGAAAATATTATTTTTCAGGATTTTGTAGAGTTGTATGGCTTAGCTGATTGGGATATCTCTATGGATGCTTTAGAGTGTTTTACGAGAAATTGTAGTAGTGAGTTCGCTATACGTCAGTTTATTTTGAAAGATGAAGATAGAGCTATGAAACAGATGCTTATTTGGGCAAAGTCAGATGACCATGAGCTTAGAAGATTAGCTAGTGAAGGGTGTCGTTCACGTTTACCTTGGGCTGTTGCATTACCAAGTTTTAAAAAAGACCCTAGTAAAGTAGTAGAAGTATTAGAGCTTTTAAAAGATGATGAGAGTAAATATGTACAAAAAAGTGTTGCAAATAATATAAACGATATCAGCAAAGACAATGTTGAAATCGTTATAGATATAGTTAAACGATGGAAAGACCATAGTAAAAGCCGTGATTGGATTTTGAAGCATGGTTCGCGTACACTTTTAAAAGCATCAAATAAAGAGATATTAGAACTATTTGACTATAAAAATTCAGATAGTTTAAAAGTAGAAAACTTTACTTGTAGTGATATAGTAAAAGAGGGTGAAGAGGTACATTTTTCATTTGATATTGTTACAGACGAAAAGATGGATAAACTAAGAGTAGAATATAAACTAGACTTTTTAAGAGCAAATGGAAAACACAACTCAAAAGTATTTAAAATAAGTGAAGTAGATGATTTTATAGGAAAGAAAAGTATCAATAAAAAGCATTCATTTAAAAAAATAAGTACTAGAAGATATTATTTAGGAACACATAAAGTAAGTATTATGATAAATGGTATTGTTTTGGATGAGTGTGAGTTTGAGTTAGTTGATATAGGTAAAAAAGATTGATAACATGTCTATATTTGATACTTCAAAAATAAAAAATCTATTTGCAAAGTTGTATGTAGGAAATTCAACAACTATTATAACTATATGTTGGGTACTTGCATCTATTCATTTGACTATTATTTATAAATGTGAAAACTGCATAAATATTTATGATGAATATAGTATATTCAACTATATTGTTTGGCTATCTTTAGTAATTATTTTTATTATATATGTTCCCATTATCATTTATTTTTTTATAAAGAGGAATACCATTGGAAAAGAAAAAGACAATAGTATAGAGAATAATAGTCGTAAAGGCATGTTTGGAAATAGTAATCCAGAAGTTTTTATTTTGCCAATGTATTTGTTGTGGGTTTTTTCATCATCAAAATTAATTGTAATATTACATAGTCTCTTTAATGGTGAGATAAGGGAATATATTATTCTTAAAATAACTATATTGTCAATTATATTATTAGGTTCTCTTTGGGCATGGATTAGTTTCAAAAAGACCTCTCCAAAATGTTGGAGTCTGGGAATAACTCTTTTAGCAATTAGTTATATCTTTATAAATATATGTTGGGAAGAATTTTTGCCATTTTTAGAATCCTATCTTCGTACATGGAATTGTATTATTAAATCATTTTTAGTTTAATAATCTTTATCCAGATTTTCTAAAATCAAACTATCCATAATCTGATTTTTAAACAAGGCATCTTCGTGTTGTTGTTTTAAAAACCTATTTTCCTCTTTTAGTGAGATGTACTGTGTGTTGAGTTTATTGATATCTTTACTTACATAATAGATATTATTACGTAAGTATACTTTTGGAAAAAAAACTATTAATACAATAGCCAACAAGAATAAAACTCTATAAAGAGCTTTTCTATCGTTTTGATTCAAACTTAAATACTCTCATTTTTGAGCTTCGACTTCTTGCATTTACTTTTATCTCTTCTTTTGTAGGAATGATAGGTTTTTTAGTAACTACTTTCCCTTTTGCGTGATTGTTTCCACATTCACATCGTTCGATATGTGGTGGACAAATACATTTTTGTGTCCATTTTTTAAAAACTTGTTTTACTATTCTATCTTCCAAAGAGTGGAAAGAGATAATGGCTACTTTTGTATCTGTAAAATTGGCATTTTCGATTTGCTCAAAAAGTTCTTCTAAAACACCTAATTCATTATTAACTTCTATTCTTATACCTTGAAATGGTAGTGTTGCTGGATGAAGTTTCCCTTTGGACATATTTTTTGATAAGAATTCGGCTAACTCTTTAGAGCTTGAAAATGGTCTATTTTGTACTATTAAAGAAGCAACTTTTTTATACTCTTTTACTTCTCCATACTCTCTAAATATTTTTTCTAAATCACTTTGTGAGTATTCATTTACGACTTCTTTTGCAGATAAATCTTGATTTTGATCCATTCTCATGTCGAGTGTTTCACTATTAAATCCAAAACCTCTTTCATTTTTATCAAGCTGTAAAGAAGAGACACCAATATCGGCTAAAATACCTACGATGTTTTTCTCTTTATATTTATTTATAACGTCTTTAAAATTTCCTTTTGAAAATATAATTCTATCTTTATATTCTGCAAGTCTTGTTTTTGAAAAATTTAATGCTTCATCGTCTTGGTCATTACAAATAAGTTTTATATTTGGGTTGGATTCTAAAATACCAAGAGAATGACCTCCATAACCTAATGTACAATCAATAACATAACCGTTTTCTAAATCTTTAAATGTGTCAATTACTTCATTAAAAAGTACTGGAATATGTGGAACTTTTGTTTGGCTCAATGCTTAATCCTATTTAATTTAATACTGTGTTTTTACTTGATATAATAGCACAATTAAAATTAAAGGTTTTATCTATGATTGACAAAAATATTGTGAAACATTTGTCTGATATATCATTAACATTATTTAGAAAGAATTTTTTTGGTATTTATCATGGATCTATATCTAAAAAAGTTGATCATGATAGTTTTATTATAAATACAAAAGAAGCGATTTTCGATGAGATAAATGAATCAACATTATGTCAACTTAAAATGACACAAAAAGACTACAGTTGGAATATTGCAAGTATGGAATCTGAAGTTCATAAAGCAATCTATAGCGAAATACATGAATCAAAATATATAGCATGTGGTATGCCTCCTTATACATGTGCATATGCTTTACTTCATGATGAGATTCGATTTGAAGATTATTTTGGAAAAATCACTTTTGATAAAATCATAGTACACGATCCAGGAGATTTTTCTACATGGTTAGAAAGAAGTAGTAAAGAGATATCTACATTATTAAAACTTTCTCTAAATAGTCTTATCATTATAAAGGGTGTTGGGGTATATGTATCAGATAGAGATATGAATAACTTAATAAAAAAAGTAGCTATATTAGAGAGTAGTTGCCGATTATTAACTCTAAAATCACAGTTTAATATGGAACAAAAGATCTGCCAATTATAATAAAAAATACTCATTATGTAACAATTGTGTAACAAAAGTAAGCACTATTTATAAATATAAAAGAATTCATTAATAATAAGAAAATATTATAAGGGAACTTTTAGTAGAATAGGTTCAAATTTACTAAAAGGAATTATTTATGAGTTTAATCGCTGATTACAAAGCACATACTGAAGAAAGATTACAAGATGGTGGTTTACCTCCATTAGCATTAACTGCTGACCAAACTGCACAATTAGTGGAAGTTTTAAAAGCTAACACTGCTGATGCAGACTACGCTGTTGAATTATTTAAAAATAAAGTTAACCCAGGTGTTGATGACGCTGCTTACGTTAAAGCTGCATTTTTAAATGATATTGTTCAAGGGAATGCTGCATGTTCTGTTATTTCTAAAATTGAGGCAATTTCTATTTTAGGAACAATGATGGGTGGTTTTAATGTTACTCCACTTGTTGAGGCATTAAAAATTGATGAAGTTGCAGAAGCAGCTGCTACTGAATTAAAAAATACTATCTTAGTTTATGATTCATTTAATGATGTTAAAGAATTAGCTGATGCTGGAAATGCACAAGCTAAATCAATTATTGAGTCTTGGGCAAATGCTGAATGGTTTACAAATAAACCTGCATTAGAAGAAGAGATGACTTTAACAGTTTATAAAATCCCTGGTGAAACTAATACAGATGATTTATCTCCTGCAACTGTTGCATTTACAAGAGCTGATATTCCATTACATGCTACTGCAATGTTACAATCAAGAATGGAAGATCCTTTAAATAAAATGATCGAACTTAAAGAAAAAGGTCATCCTTTAGCATACGTTGGTGATGTTGTTGGTACTGGTTCTTCAAGAAAATCTGGAATTAACTCAGTTCAATGGCACATGGGTAGAGATATCAATGGTGTTCCAAATAAAAGAACTGGTGGTGTTGTAATTGGTGATATTATTGCTCCAATTTTCTTCAATACTGCAGAAGATTCAGGATGTTTACCAATCCAAGCTCCAGTTGCAAACTTAGAAACTGGTGATGTTATTACTCTTAAACCATATGCTGGTGTAATTGAGAAAAATGGTTCAGTAGTATCTGAATTTGATTTAGCTCCAAATACATTAACTGATGAGATGAGAGCTGGTGGTAGAATTCCATTAATTATTGGTAAAGGTCTTACTGCAAAAGCTAGAGAAGCTTTAGGTATGGGTGCATCTGATGCATTTGTTGCTCCTTCTCAACCAGAAGATAACGGTAAAGGTTTTACTCAAGCACAAAAAATGGTTGGTATCGCTTGTGGTGTTGAAGGTGTTAAACCTGGTATGTACGTTGAGCCTGTATGTACAACTGTTGGATCACAAGATACAACTGGACCAATGACAAGAGATGAGATTAAAGAACTAGCGGCACTTTCTTTTGGTGCTGATATGGTTATGCAATCATTCTGTCACACTGCTGCTTACCCAAAACCAGCAGATATTAAATTAAGACATACTTTACCTGATTTTATCAACTCTAGAGGTGGTGTTACACTTAGACCAGGTGATGGTGTTATTCACTCTTGGTTAAATAGATTATGTTTACCAGATACAGTAGGTACAGGTGGAGATTCTCATACTAGATTCCCTATTGGTATTTCATTTCCAGCTGGTTCTGGTCTTATTGCATTCGCAGGTGTAACAGGTATGATGCCTTTAACTATGCCAGAATCTGTACTTGTTAAATTTACAGGTGAGATGCAACCAGGTATTACATTAAGAGATTTAGTTAACGCTATCCCTTACCAAGCTATTCAAGATGGTCACTTAACTGTTGAGAAAAAAGGTAAGAAAAATGTATTTGCTGGAAAAGTAATTGAGATTGCTGGTTTACCAGATCTTAAAGTTGAGCAAGCATTCGAATTATCAGATTCAGCAGCAGAGAGATCAGCAGCAGCTTGTTCAGTACAATTAGATAAAGAACCAATCATTGAGTACTTATCTTCAAACATCGCTTTAATCGAAAAAATGATTGAAGAAGGTTATGACGATGCTAGAACTCTTCAAAGAAGAGCAGACAAAATGAAAGAATGGTTAGCTAATCCAGAATTAATTCAACCAGATGCAGATGCAGAATATGCAGCAGTTATCGAAATTAATTTAAATGAAATTACTGAACCATTATTAGCTTGTCCTAATGATCCAGATGATGTTGATACATTAACAAATATTTTAGCTGACCCTAAAAGAGAAACTAAAATTGACGAAGTATTCGTTGGTTCTTGTATGACTAACATTGGATTATTTAGAGCACTTGGTGAAGTTCTTAAAGGTGAGGGTGAAGTTCCTTCTAAACTATGGGTTGCACCTCCAACAAAAATGGATAAAGAGCAATTAACAGAAGAGGGTTACTACTCAATCTTTGCAGCAGCTGGTGCAAGATTAGAAATTCCAGGATGTTCTTTATGTATGGGTAACCAAGCGCAAGTTTCTGAAAATGCAGCTGTATTCTCTACATCTACAAGAAACTTCGATAATAGACTAGGAAAAGGTTCTCAAGTTTATCTTGGATCTGCTGAAGTTGCAGCTGTTGCAGCACTTCTTGGTAGACTTCCATCAAAAGAAGAATATATGGAAATCGTTCCTAAGAAAATTACTGAAGAAAACCAAGAGGGTGTTTATAAATACTTAAACTTCCACCAAGTTTCTTCTGAGCAGTTAACTAACTTAGTTCACTCTTAAGATTTACTTTAGCGAAAGCTTTTCAAAAGCCTCATCTTTAATGATGGGGCTTTTTTTATTTAAGAGATAAAATAGAGGAAAATTATGATTAATCAAAATACAAAATCATTTATGGTTATAGCTTCATTTATGATGGCAATTACTATTGCAATAGGTGCATTTGGTGCACATGGACTTAAACCATATTTAGATGAATACTCAACAGATATCTATCAAAAAGCGGTTTCATATCAGTTTTATAACACTTTAGGATTATTTTTCATCTCTTTTATATCTTATTTACTTCCTTTTTCAACAAAAATTAAAAAAGCATTTTATTTTGTTTTAATAGGTACATTAATCTTTTCATTTTCATTATATATTTTAGCATTAACAAAAATCATGTGGTTGGGTGCTATTACTCCTATTGGAGGAAGTTTAATGATTATAGGATGGGTACTTTGTGGATATACAATAATTAAAGAATTAAAAGTTGAAAATAACTAATTACACTATAATCTAGTATAATACTAGGGTATTTAAAAATATTTTCTTAAATTTATAATGGTATAATAAGTATTATTTAAAATTTAAGGAATGCAATTGAATAACTATGGGATCGATATTTGGGGTGATGATAACTTTATCATCGATGAAGGATTGGTTAAATTAAACTACCAAAACAATCCTGCTCTAATAGATATCATACAAAAAGTTAGAGGAGAGGGAAATACTGGACCTTTAGTTTTGCGATTTCCACACATAACACAAAACCAAATATCTAAACTTTATGAGACGTTTAATGAAACAATAGAAGAGTATAAATATGATTCATCATTTTATGCTGTATTTCCACTCAAAGTAAATCAGTTTCCAAATCATGTTTTACCAATGCTACAAAGTAGTAAATCACTTCATTATGGTCTGGAAGCTGGAAGTAAAGCTGAACTTTTACTTGCTATGGCATATAATAATAAAAACTCTCCTATCACAGTGAATGGTTTTAAAGATAAACAGATGATTATGTTAGGTTTCATTGCTAAAGATCAGGGGCATGATATAACTTTAACAATTGAAGGTTTACATGAATTAAAAACTATTATTGAAGTATATGAAGAGTTACAATTACCGTGTCCTAATGTAGGTTTACGTGTACGGTTACATAGTTCTGGAAGTGGCACATGGGCAAAAAGCGGTGGTATTAATTCAAAGTTTGGATTAAGTTCTATGGAAATTTTACAAGCTTTTGATATGCTAAAAAAACATAAATTAACAAATGTTTTAAAAATGATACATTTTCATATTGGTTCAGATATGAACAGTATTAGTCCTTTAAAAAAAGCACTAAAAGAATCTGGACATATTTATGTTGAGTTAAAAAAAATGGGTGCTGATGGTTTAGACTCTATTAATATAGGTGGAGGATTGGCTGTTGAGTATTCTCAATATAATCATAATATACAGTATAGTTTAAAAGAGTTTGCTAATGATGTAGTATTTACTTTAAAAGATATCAGTGAAAAAAATGGTGTACAGTCACCAAATATTTTTACAGAATCAGGAAGATTTATTGCAGCCCCAGGATCTGTACTTATTGCTCCTACTTTGGAACTTTTTTCAAGTGAGTATAACGAATCAAATATACGACTAAAAGATAAAAATCCGCCTATAATAGAAGAATTAAATTTCTTATATAAAGATATCACAAAAGAGAATGCAAAAGAGTATATGCATGATAGTTTAGAGCATTTAGAGTCTATTTTGACATTATTTGATTTAGGATATGTAGACTTAACTGATAGATGTAATGCTGAAGTTTTAACAAATCTTATCATAAAAAAAGCTATAAAATTAAAAGATACTCAAAATGATAGAGAGTTAAAAATATTAGATGATAAGATACAAGAGAAGTATTTATTAAACTTTTCAATCTTCCAATCTTTGCCTGATTTTTGGGGAATCAATCAAGAGTTCCCAATTATGCCTTTAACACATCTTGATAAAAAGGCAACAAGAAGTGCAAATATATGGGATATCACATGTGATAGTGATGGAGAGATACCTTTTCAGTCTAATAAGCCGTTATATTTACATGATGTTGATTTAACTCAAGAGGAATACTTTTTAGGCTTCTTTTTAGTTGGGGCGTATCAAGATGTTTTAGGTATGAAGCATAATCTATTTTCTTCTCCATCTGAAGTGAATATAGTATTTGAAGAGGGAACTATGAAAATAGGGAGTTTTATAAAATCACAAAGTATTTTAGATATTTTTGATGATTTAGATTATAATAATAGTGAAATTATAGATAACCTTGTGTCAAGCATTAAAAATGAAAAACTAAAAGTTATTTTAGAAGAGTATATAGAAGATAATGGATATCTAAAAACAACACAAACAGAAGGGAAAATTAATATATGACTTTATGGAAATTAATCAAAGAAGATTTTTCAATACCAAAGAAAAATGATCCTGCATTACAATCTCAACTTGAATTGATGTTTAATTATCCAGGTGTATGGGCGATAGTAAATTATAGAGTATCAAATCGTCTTTATACTAAAGGATATAAAAAAATAGCAAGATTGATTAGTGGGTTAAGTCAATTACTTACAAATACCGACATTCATCCAGCAGCTACTATTGGGAGACGTGTTTTTATAGATCATGGTTTTGGCGTAGTTATAGGTGAGACAACAATTGTAGAAAATGATGTTCTTATTTACCAAGGTGTTACATTGGGTGGAGTTAGTCTAGATCAAGGAAAACGTCACCCTACAATTCAAAGCAACACTGTAATAGGAAGTGGTGCAAAAGTCTTAGGAAATATTACAATTGGAGAAAACTGTAAGATAGGAGCTAATTCTGTTGTAGTAAAAGATGTACCTTGTAGTTCAACAGCAGTTGGTATTCCTGCACGGATCATACGAAGAAAAGATAATGATTGTACTGAAAAATCATTATTAAATCACAATGATTTACCCGATGTTTCAAAAGAGATGTTTTCTTATCTTTTAAAAAGAGTAGCAGTATTAGAAAATGCTTTAAAAAAATATGATGGTATTGATGTGTCTGATGAAGATAAAGAACTAGAATCAACCTATGAAAACTTTATTGATGCTATGGATAGTAAAGATTAAAGTATAAATCATGACTTTAGTAATATTTGGTATTATCACTGGTTTTGTATCTGGCTTTTTCGGAGTAGGTGGAGGGATGGTTTTGATCCCAATGCTTTTATTGTATGGTTTTGATATGAAAAGTTCAGTTGCTATCTCTATTATGCAAATGGTTTTTAGTTCTATTTATGGTACTTTATTAAACTATAAAAAAAATAAAAAAATTTTAAAAGATGGGATGGTTATAGGTATTGGTGGTTTTTTAGGAGGTTCTCTTAGTGGAGTAATCGTACCTAATGTAGATGGTCAATACTTAAAATATCTTTTTCTATTTATCGTATTATTAGCCATTATACGTGTTTATCTTACCTCTGCTGAACATACTAAAGAAGTGAAAAAGCATGATGTTGTTGCCCTTGTTATGATAGGATTTCTTATTGGTATGATTGCAATGAGTATTGGGGTAGGTGGGTCAGTGATGTTGACTCCTATCTTAGTAGGATATATGTTTTATAACTTAAAAGATGCATCATCTTTGGGATTGTTTTTTGTTATTTTTTCTTCTATTGCTGGATTTATTAGTTTAAGTGCTAGTGGAAATATGCTTTATAATGAAGGTTTTATTGTTGGTCTTGCTTCTTTAATAGGTGTATATGCTGGAATAAAAGTAAAAAATATCATCAAACTTAAATCGTATAAAGTGTTAGTTTTGGCACTTTATACTGTGATATTAATCTCTATAATCATTAAATTATAAGAGTATCAATCTTATAATTTTTCTCTAATATTATAATAATCTCATCTATAGTAATGTTTTTACAATAGAGTGCATTAAAATTAAGCTCTTTAATATTTTTGAAAATCTCATCATCTGAAAGATAAAGAGTATCTAGTATTTTAATGTCTGCATAACCATAATGCTCTTTTAAATAACTTATCTCAATTCTTGCGATATCTTCATCGTGTGAAGCTAATAAAAATCTATTTGTTTGTCCATATGGCACAATCTGTCTACTTTTATTTAAAAATACAGGTTTAAAAAGATTAAAGTTATTGAGTTTTTTTAAATCTAGCTGATATTCAAAAAGTTCTAATTGTTGTAATAAATCATTTATATAAACTGTTGGCAGTTTAATTTTATCAAAAAATTTATCTTTATGAGAAAATGATGTTTCAAATAAAGAATGGCTTGTTAAATTTAAAATCTCAAATTGTTCATTTTCCAATACCATAACATCCCCACTAATAGCATTTAAAAGCTTGAGGTTTGTACCAAAAATAAGTTTTTCACTCTCAAGTGCATTAAGTACTTCAAAATCTTGTCTAAGATCATTTTTTAATAAAATTACATTTGCAAGCTCTTTATTTTTAAATATATTTAATAGATTAAAAAATATTTTATTAGTATAAATAAATTTATTTTTATGCTCAAGCAGCTTATATCGTAAAATATTTGAAGCAGCTTTATGAAAAGACTCTACTTTAATCCATGCAATTTCAGTATCTATAATTTCAGAATGAAAATCTAAGATAATAGCAAAAGCACCTTTTTTAATAGCTTGCTCAATTTCATCTTGGCTTTTTGCAAAAAAAGCATCACCTTCGTTGATTTTTTTGATATTGGTATGGGATTGTGTGATAAATGATATTGAAGGGGAGTTTAAAAGTTTCCCCTCAACGATATCTGTTAGTGCTGCTATTTGCATAGAATTCTTAGCTTACTTTTGTTCCAGCTACTTTGTGAGCCTCTGGTCTTAATAAGTGTAATCCATTTTCATCTTTGGCCGCCAATAACATACCTTCACTTAGCATTCCCATTAATTTTGCAGGTTTTAAGTTTGCTACTACACAAGCTTGTGTCCCTACTAATGATTCTGCACTATAAAATTCTTTAATACCTGCTAGGATTTGTCTATTTTTCTCTTCTCCTACATCTACTTGTAGTTTGAGTAATTTCTTAGATTTTGGTACTTCAACTGCCTCTACTATTGTTCCTATTTTTAAAGTAGTTTCAAAAAACTGGTCAATTGTGATGATATTATCTGGTTCTTCATCTTTAACATTTTCTTTTTTTGCTGCTTCTTTTCTTGGCTTCTCTACAGCTGTTTCTGCTTTTTGTACCTCTGCTGTTGCTATTAGTTCCTCTTCTATTCTAGGGAATAGAGCATCTATTTTAGTAATAGTTGTATCAGGAACAATTCCTTTTTCTACAATTAAAGCTTTGTATGTAGCATTGTCAATTGTTATTCCAAGAGATTTAGCGATTTGAGAAATCTTTTCTGGCATAACTGAATCTAACATAATAGAAACTTTTGACATGATATTTACAATAAGAGCTACTAAAGCCATAGCCTCTTCTTCTCTACCATTTTTCATCATAGCCCATGGTTCATAATCACCAATAGCTTTATTTGCAATAGTTAAAACTTTCCATAACTCTTCAAGGTATCTGTTGATTTGCATATTGTAAATTAAAGGTTCAGCAGCTTCTAAAAGAGCATGAACTTCATCTAACTCTTTTTGGTGGTATTTTTCTACATCTTTACTTGTAACTTTAAAGTCAAAGTATTTTCCACTCATACCAGAAATTCTGTTTAATAAGTTTCCTAAGTCATTACCAAGGTCAGAATTAATTCTATCCATTAGTGCCCGTTGAGAAAAATCGCCATCTTGACCAAAAGGTACTTCTCTTAACATGAAGTATCTAAATGCATCTAAACCATAAGCATCAGCTACTTCTCTAGGATCTACAACATTTCCTTTAGATTTTGACATTTTTTCACCATCTCTAGTCCACCAACCATGTGCAGCAATATGGTCTGGAAGAGGTAACTCTAAAGACATTAAAAATGCTGGCCAAAAAATAGCATGGAATCTTAAAATATCTTTTCCTACTAAGTGTACTTTTCCAGGCCAAAAGTCCATGTTTTTATCATCTGTTCCATATCCTAATGCAGTAATATAGTTCATAAGCGCATCCATCCAAACATACATAACATGTTTGTCTTCATTCATAGAAGCTGGAAGTTTTACACCCCAGTCAAATGATGTACGAGAGATAGATAAATCATTTAATCCACCTTTTACAAAATTTACAATCTCTTTTGCTTTTGCTTTTGGTAAAATAAACTCAGGGTTATTTTCGTACAAAGCTAAAAGTTTGTCTTCGTAGTTTGATAGTCTGAAAAAATAACTTTCTTCTTTTACAATTGTTGTAGGTCTTCCACAGTCTGGACACCCTTCATTATCTAAAAGTTGAGCATCTGTAAAAAATGTTTCACAACCTACACAATAGTTACCTTCATAGTTACCTTTATAAATATCACCTTTATCAAACATTTTTTGAAATGCTTTTTGAACACCTGTTTTATGATCTTCATCAGTTGTTCTAATAAATTTGTCATATGAGATATCAAAATCATCCCATAAGCTTTTAAATTTTCCACTAATTTCATCTGCGTATTCTTTTGGTGTTTTATTTCTTATCTCTGCACTGTCTGCTATTTTTTGACCGTGTTCATCAGTACCTGTTAAAAAAAATGTATCATAACCTACTAGTCTACTGTATCTTGCTAGCATATCCGCTATAATAGTTGTGTATGCATGACCTATATGTGCTACATCGTTTACGTAGTAAATAGGTGTTGTTATATATACTTTTTTGCATGAATCTGACATTTTTCTTCCTTGAATCTATATTATATTTATACGCGATTGTATCTAAAATTTGCTGAATACGATTTTATACGAATATATAATAATATTTTATAAATTATATTGTACAATATGGAATGAATTATAATATATTATATATAGACGAAAAATCAAATTTTTCAAATGAAGATAAATTAACTTTAGAACAACTTGTTGTGAGTAATATTTATTTTGAAACTACTATTGCAAAAGTGAAAGATATATTAGAAAATAATGATATCAATTTGATAGTTTTAAATCCTAACATTATTAGTATGGACTTATTAGATGATCTTTTAAAAGAACTCTCTTTTTGTAATTATGATCTTCCTTTGTTGATTTTAAATAAACATTCTCTCGAAACAAAAGATACAAATCAACTTTTAATATTTGATTTTATTGATATCTCTATAAATAAAAATATACTTTTTAATAAAATCCAATTTTGTTACAATTTATATAAAAAAGAATTAGAACATAAAGAAGATATGCAACAATTACTCTATATAGATAATTTAACACAACTCCCAAATAGAGCAAAACTAATCAATGATATACGTGATGATAAAATAGGTATCTCTTCTCTTTCTATAATAGATTTAAACTCTTTTAAAGAGGTAAATGATTTTTTTGGATATCGTATTGGAGATATTATTCTAAAAAAAGTTGTGTCTACTGTATCTGATATTATAAAACGAACAAACAATAAAATATTTCTTTACAAGTTTTCTGCTGATGTTTATTGTTTAGCAAATACAAATTTAAGTGATGAAGATTTTGAAGAGCTTATTGTTTATATATTAGGGGCAATAGAAAGTGAAATATTTCTTGTGGATGAACATGAAATAGATATACGAGCGACTGCTGGAATTACTTTTTCAACTAAAAACAATAAACTTATAACGGCAAATATTGCATTGCAAGTTGCTAAGAAAAACAATAAAGATTATATTGTTTTTTATGAAGCACTTGATAATTTTCAGGAATACCAAAACAATATGGTATGGACAAAAAAATTAAAACAAGCACTTGATAAAGATAATATTATTGTGTATTTCCAACCATTGGTAAATAATGAAACAATGAGAGTCGATAAGTATGAGTGTTTAGTACGTATGCTCGATGAAGAGAAAGTAATCGCTCCATTTTTCTTTTTAGAGGTATCAAAAAAGGCTAACCAATATAGAAATATCACTAAAATAGTTATTGAGAAGTCTTTTAAAGAGTTTGAAAATTTGCCTTTTGAATTTTCTATAAATGTATCATATGAAGATATTGAAGATAAAAACTTTTTAAATTTTATTAAATATAAATTGAAAAAATATAAAGTGGCAAGTAGGGTAGTCTGGGAAATTTTAGAAGATGAGGGCGTGAAAAGTTATGATGTTCTTTTTGACTTTATTAAAGAGGTAAAAGCTTTAGGTTGTAAGGTTGCTATTGATGATTTTGGTACTGGATATTCTAATTTTGAACATTTGATGAGAATGGATGTAGACTATTTAAAAATAGATGCTTCTCTTGTTAAACATGTTGCAACAGATGCTAATAGTTATAAAGTAGTAAAAACTATTATCGATTTTGCTAAGAGTTTAAATCTGAAGACGATTGCTGAGTATGTTGAAAATGAAGAGGTTTTTAATATAACAAAAGAGTTAGGTTCAAACTACTCTCAAGGGTATCATTTCAGTCCTCCTATTCCTAAACCAACCATAGAAAAGTTTTAGAGTATCATAATATATATTTAAATATGGAAAATAATATGGTTATTCAAGATATTGACTTTGGAGGTGATGTTTACAAATAGTAAAAATCTATTTGATAGATTTTTTAATTACTGAACAATAAAATATAAAAGGTTGAATTTAAGATGATTAATAAAATAGTAGATATTGTTTTAACAAATAAAAATTTAAAAGTGATGCTTTTTTTTATTTTTATTTTGCTAATATTATTTATATTGGTTGTAATTCCATTTGTGTTATATACAGGAGAATTATGTTTTAAAGATGTAGTAGCACCCATTATTATATCCTTTTCTGCACTTTTCGCATCTGCTGTTGCAATGATAAGTTTAAGATCAAATAATATTCAAAAGCAATTAGAGGAGAATAAAAATGATATATCTAATATTCGTATATTATCATTAAAATTAAGGTCAAGTAATAAAAAGCTTGAAATATATAAAGAAATCACTTTGTCTAAAAGAAAAACTAATTATCAATTATTAAATGACTTTAAACAAACATTTCATAAACTTGAAAATATTTTAAATGATAAAATATTTATATATCATATATCATTTTCTAAAAACAAAGAAAATTCTTTTGAATTATTGAATAGTATGGAAAGTAATTTATCTCTTTTGATGGTAAAACTTAATGAAATATTAGAGTGGAAAGAGAAAGCAAATAAAAATAAATTCGAATATTTACCAAAGAATATTTTGAATACAACGCATATTGATGGTCTAATATCTAATTGTGAAAGCTTATATGATATTATACTTGAAATTGATAATAGTATAAATAATTCATATAAAAAGTTAGCAAAACAAGAAAATTATTGAAGTGATATAGAGTAAGAAAAGAGGGAGTGTCAATACTCCATTTTTTTATTTCTCTAAGAATAATTGAATCTCTTCTGATACAGTTTCAATAGGTTTTTTAGCATCAATTATTAATAATTCTATTTGTTTACTTCCTATAGAATTAATCATATTTATAGCTTCTATCATTCTAGTTTGGATATCTAAAAGGTACTGTGAACCTCGTTTTTCTATACTATCTTGTTCTTTTTGGCTAAGTCTAAATTCTAACTCTTCTTTTGTGAGTTCTAAGATGATTATTTTAATTTTTTAATATAAATTTGATATACTTGTTTATAATACATAAGAAAGGGGAATATATGTCTATATTAGCAAAGAGTGATATTCTATTAAAATTAAAGCAGCTACAACCCTTATTTGAAAAAGAACATGTAAAATTATTGGGTCTTTTTGGTTCATATTCAAGAGATGAAGCAAAAGAAGACAGTGATGTAGATATTCTTATTGAGACTACACCTCTATTTTTAGAAAAAAATAGAGGATGGGATGCTTTTGTTAAATTAGATGATTTAAGAGATATTTTAAAAAAATCATTTGGCAAAAATATAGATATTGTTGATAAACAAGGTTTACTTGATCATAAAAATACATTAATACTAGAAAAAACAATATATGTATAATGAAAATGATTTAGTTAGATTAAAGTCTGTAAACAAAAAAATTAATACTATCTATACAATAATACAAAGACATAATGGTATTATAAAAGCACTTAATGATATTGAGGGGCAACCAGCAATATTAATGCTTTTAATAGCTATTTCTGAACAATTTAGTAAATTACAAAAGAGTAATTCTAAAATATTAAATGCTTTTGATGAACAGGACTTAAAGGGGATTACTTCAGTTCGTAATTTTATTGCCCATGATTACGATGGTGTAAGATTAGGAATAATTGAAGATATTTTAAGGTATAAACTTCCCGTAATATTAAAAGTTGTAGATGACGTACTTAAAATTAAATAAGGTTATAATAGATAGTACTAAATACTATCTACTATTTTAAAACACTGATAATCCCAGTTTTTTATTTTTCTAAAAAACTTTGAATCTCTTCTGATACAGTTTCAATAGGTTTTTTAGCATCAATTATTAATAATTCTATTTGTTTACTTCCCATAGAATTAATCATATTTATAGCTTCTATCATTCTAGTTTGGATATCTAAAAGGTACTGTGAACCTCGTTTTTCTATACTATCTTGTTCTTTTTGACTCAATCTAAATTCTAACTCTTCTTTTGTGAGTTTTAAAATGATTATTTTATCTGGCATAGCACCATTTAAAGCCATGATATTTAAACTAATAGCAATCTCCAATGGAGCAGTTTTAGCATAAGCAATACCACTTAAAAAACCTCTATCACTAATAATAATATCATCTGGATTTTGTTTTACTATCTCGTAGCTATGCTCAGCACGATCTGCTAAAAATAAAAACATCTCAGCTACTTTTGACTTGGCTTCACCATTTAGAACCATCTCTCTTAACTTTAAACCTATCTCTGTTCCACCTGGCTCTTTTGTAAAAATTGCTTCAGGATATTTTTCTTTTAATATCTCTAATTGTGTTGATTTACCAGCTGTGTCTATACCTTCTATTATTACATACATTATTCTATATTTCCTTCTTTTATTAAATCGATTATTTGATGTGGAACAAGATGACTAAAGTCTCCATCAAAACGGATAAGTTCTCTTACTATTGAAGAACTTACAAAAGCATTTTCTAGTGCTGGCATTAAAAAAATAGTATCTATATTTTTATCAAGAGAATGGTTTGCATATGACATTTGAAGTTCATATTCAAAATCAGTGGTAGTTCTTAAACCCCTAATAATACTATACACATTTTCTTCTTTAGCAAAATCCACAACTAAAGTATCAAATGCCTTAGCAGATACTCCTTTTATACCTTTTGTTGCTTCTTGTATAATTTTTAAACGAGTTTTAATATTATACATTGGCTGTTTTGCTGTTGATGTAGCAACACCTAAGATAACTTCATCGTATACTTTTAAAGCCCTTTTTAATATATCCATATGTCCGTTTGTTATTGGATCAAAAGTACCACTATATATTGCACGTTTGTGTGAACTCATCTTATTTTCCTTGCCATCTTTTGTATAAATCATGTTCTATATTTAATAGGTCAAACCATTTACCTATAATAAATTTTTCCATTTGCTCTAATGATTGTTGTTCACTGTAGTACCCCAAAACCGGTGGTGCTATAGCCACATTTAACTTAGCTAATTTAGCCATATTTTCTAATTGAATAGCATTAAAAGGCATCTCTCTTGGTGCTATTACTACTTTTCTTTGTTCTTTAAGCATAACACTAAATACTCTTGTAATAAGTGTATCAGAGATACCTATGGCACATTTAGCAAGGGTATTCATGCTGCAAGGAACTATGATGTATCCATCTGTTTTAAAAGAGCCAGAAGAAACACACGCCGCTAAATTATTATCACTCAAATAAGTGATGTTTTCTAGTGTTTTATATTGTTTATTTTCTTCTAATTTTAAAGCTTTTTTTGCAGCTTTTGAAACAATTGCATATACTTCTATATCTTTTGGTATTAGACTTAAAAGTTTAAATCCAAGTTGTGTTCCAGATGCTCCTGATATTCCTACTACTATTTTCAAATCACATACCTTTTTTAATTAAGAAATAATTTTATCGAAAATTCACTTTTGAAACGATTTTCTTAAAAAATACACCAATTCTTAATAATAGATTAAGAATTTATAATGTAACATTCTGTATAAGAATTAAATATATTATAATAAATATTGTAATACTATTCCATTTAATTTATACAAAATATATAAGGTTGATAATATGAAGAAAGTAGCAAGTTTTATAAGAGTAAATAAAAATAATGATGAGTATACAGATGCACAAGCAATAGGAATTGCAAAATATTTACAAGAGAATAATTTACAATTAGATAAAAATATAGAAGTGGAAGTAAACATTCCAAATGAAGAAGAAAACATTTCTAAGATATTAGAGAAGTGTCAAGATGGCTGTACTGTTGTTATTTATAATATAAATGTATTTGGAAGAACAACTGCATCGATATTAAATAATATTAAATACTTGTTAGAACATGGAGTAAGAATTATTAGTGTAAGTCAAAATTTAGATTTTGTAAGTACTAACGATATGTTAACAAAAATGATTTTGGGTGTTATAGGGATGACAATTGATTTAGAAAAAGATTTAATGAGCCTAAGAACTAAAGAAGCCTTAACTGCAAAAAAACTTGATGGTATTAGTTTAGGAAAACCAAAAGGGACAATACAAAAATCGAAATTTGATTTACAAAGAGATAAAATTGAAGAGTTATTAGCTGTTGGATTAAGTGTACGAAAAATTGCAAAAGTACTTGGATACAATAATCATATTGGTCTTAATAATTATGTGAAAAAAAGAAATATAAGAGAAGATATTGTTACACATTCAGAACATACTGCATTGGCAAGTTAAAATTTAGCTTTTTTATCTTTGAAATTTGAAAATTAAAGATATTATTAAAGAAAAATAGGTTATAAATCCACTAAATTTAATTAATAGGAATATTGAATATGTCATTAATGATAACAGATGAATGTATTGCATGTGATGCATGTAGAGAAGAATGTCCAAATGAGGCAATCGAAGAGGGTGATCCAATATATATTATAGACTCTGATATGTGTACAGAGTGTGTTGGAAGTTTTGATGAACCTCAGTGTATTGAAGTTTGTCCTGTTGATTGTATTGTTCTAGATCCAGATAATCAAGAGACAATGGAAGAGTTACAATTTAAATTTGATCAACTAGAAAAAGAAGAGTAAAATGGCAAAAATTACAACCATTATAGATATCGGTTCAAATTCGATGAGGATGGTTGTTTTTAAAAAAACAAGTAGATTTGCATTTCATCTAATAAATGAATCAAAATCAAAAGTAAAAATATCTGAAGGCTGTTATGAAAATAACGGTAATCTTCAACCTCTCCCAATGCAAAGAGCTTATGATGCATTAAAATCATTTTTAGAGATTGCTAAAAATTTAAAATCAAGAAAAATATTATGTGTTGCTACTTCTGCATTACGTGATGCTCCAAATAAAAAAGAGTTTCTTTCTCGTGTATCTAAAGATTTGAAATTAAATATAAAGATTATTGATGGAAAAACAGAAGCCTTATATGGTGGAATTGCTACATCAAATTTATTAGCTTGTGATAATTTTACATCTGTTGATATCGGAGGTGGAAGTACTGAGTTCGCTTTTATACTAAATGGAAATATTGAAAAAACTATCTCTTTAGATATAGGTACAGTTCGGATGCATGAATTGTTTTTAAAACACAATGATATTGATGGTGCTAAAAAATATATTGTTTCACAGTTAGAATCTATTCCTGAAAAGATGCCCACAATAGTTGGTCTTGGTGGAAGTGCTAGAGCATTAAGCAGAATCATCAAAAAAAATGATGAATACCCTTTAGATAACTTACATGGATTTTCATATAATGCAAAAGAAAAACTACCATTTTTCAAAAAAATAATTGAAGCTACATCTAATAGTGAACTTAAAAAATTAGGTGTTGAAAAAGACAGATATGATACGATAGCTACAGGTACTATAATTTTTAAAATGATAGTAAAACATTTTGAAGTAAAAAAAGTAATAACAAGTGCTGTTGGTGTACGAGAAGGTGTCTATTTAAGTGATGTTTTAAGAACATCAAATTATAAGTTTCCTGTAAATTTCAATGTAAGTGTTCGAAGCTTACTTGATAGATTTGTTGATGATGAAAGACAAAGTGCATATTTAGGTAATAATGCAAGAAAACTTTTTGAGACTTTAAAACCTCTTCATAATTTAGATGAAAAATATAGATCAATTCTTATTATTGCATCTAAATTAGAACAAATTGGTATCTCTTTAAATTTTGATAGAAATGAAGATCATGCTTTTTGGTATATTTTAAATGGTTTAACTTACGGCTTTACTCATGAAGATAAAATTCTGATTGCTACAATCGCACGTTTTACTAAAAAGTCTTTACCGAAGAAAAAAGATATTCAAAAATTTAAAATGCTTTTACCTGATATAAAAGTGGTAAGATGGTTAAATTTTATGATGACTTTAAACATATCTTTAAATAGTGAATTTAGTAAGCGTCAATATGAATATGAACTTTTAGGTAATATTTTAAATATTAAGACTTCACCAAAACAATATATCGTAAATAGAGAAGTAGAAAAAATTAAAGCACCAATAGATTTAGTATTGGAATATAATTAGTGGAAAATTTTCAAAATAAAAATACAAACATAAAAATTTGTATTGTAAAATTATCTGCAATGGGTGATATTATTCATGCAATGGTTGCTTTACAGTTTATTAAAAAAGAGTATCCTAATAGTCAAATTGATTGGGTTGTCGAAAACGCTTTTAAAGGTGTATTGGAAAATAATCCTCACATTGATAATATTTTGCCAGTTGATTTAAAATCTATTAAAAAAAGAAAACTTGAAATTTTCAATCAAATAAAACTCATTAATAAATATGCTTTAAATAATTATGATGTAGTAATAGATGCACAAGGATTGTTAAAATCGGCAATAGTATCAAAAATACTTGGTGGTAGAACGGTAGGTAGTTTTATAGCTGGTTTTGATAAAGATTCAATTCGAGAAGGAATTGCAAGTTATTTTTATGATAAAACAGTTTTTATTCCATATGAAAAAAATGTAATTGATAGAAATATAAAAGTTATATGTGGTTCTTTAAATATCACTATTGAAAAAGAGGATTTATTAACAAAAAAAAGTTTCTTGTATTCAAAAGTTAATAATAAAAATAAATTTAATATTGTTTTTGTTATTGGTGCATCAAAAATTAATAAAATGTATCCACAAGAAAAATATTTAGAATTGGCACAGAGATTAAAAGAAGATGTTTTAGTCGTTTGGGGAAATGATGAAGAATATAAAATTGCGCAATGGCTTAGTTCTCAATCAAATTTTATAAAAATTGCACCAAAAGGAAATCTAGAAGATTTAAAAAATATAATATCTAACTCAAAGCTAATAATTGGATCAGATACTGGTCCTACCCATATGGCTTGGGCCTTAAATATTCCATCTTTAACTATTTTTGGAAATACTCCTGAATATAGAAATACATATATTACGGATATTAATAAAGTAATAACTTCTTCAAGCGAAGTTGATCCTTTAAAATTAAATAAATATGATTTTTCGATAAAAGAGATAAAAGCTATAGATATTGTTACTATCGTAAAAGAATTATTATAATGATTGATTATTTACTTTTTTTAACATATAAATCTTTTAAGTTTACTGTTCTTTTACTACCGAAAAAGATTATAAAATCATTTTTAAATGGACTGGCAAATACAATTTTTCGTTTTAATAAAGAGCACAAACGTTACGCAATGGCTAATTTAGATTTAGTGTATGGAAATAGCATTACAAAAGAAAGAAAAAATGAAATAGTAAAAAATAGTTATAAAAATTTAGTTTATAACTTGTATGAGTTTATAGAAAATCCTACACTAAATTTAGAAGAGTTAGAAAAAAAAATTACTGTAGAAAACGAAGCGGTAATTTTAGAAGCGATTAAAAATAACAGAAAAATTATTTTAGTATCGGCACATTATGGTAATTGGGAATATATAACATCATATATGTCTTTAAAATACAAACCAACTACAATGGTTGGAAGAAAAATGAATAATAAATATTTTAATGAAGATATGGAAAAAAATAGAAATAAACACAATTCCCAAATGCTATTAAAAGATAAAAGTGCAAAAGGTTTAATGAAAGCTCTTAAAGAGGGGAGAATGATTGGTTTAGCAACGGATCAGCATATAAATCCTAAAAAAGGTGTTGTTGTTGAATTCTTAGGACACAAAGCAATTCAAGTTGATAGTACTGCAAGGCTTGCTTTAAAATTTAATGCTATAATAATTCCAGTTTTTTTTGTGATGAATGAATTTCGAAATTATACTATAAAGTTTTATGATGGAATTGAACCTTCTGCGTTTCAAGGTGAAAATAAAATTCATGATATTACACAAAAAGAAGCAGATATGATGAGTCAACAAATTTCAGACAAACCAGATTTATGGTTTTGGCAACATCGAAGATTTAAAGAATATTATCAAGAAATTTATAATTAAAGGAAAAAAATGTCTATACACATTATTGTATTAAATCGTTGTATTAAATTAACTGGAGCTTTGGTTAAAGGAGTATCTTATATTTTTCACTTCTTTTTTCCTAAAAAAAGATTTACAATTCCTAATCAAAGCAATCCTCTAAAAAAAGCTTCTAAAGAAACTAAAATACCTAAAATAATTTGGCAAACAAATTATTCAAATAAAGTGAGTTTACCAATATATGTTAATTACTTGTTTAATCGAATAATTTCACCAGATTTTGAATATAGGTATATGGGACATGAAGAAAGAGAAGAATTTATTGATAATCATGCGCCAAAGGAAGTGTGTGAGGCTTTTCATCAGCTTACAGATGGTGCTGCACAAGCTGATCTTTGGAGAGTATTCGTATTAAACTATTATGGTGGAGTTTATATGGATTTTGATGCACATGCTATATTACCAATCTCTTCTATGCTAAAAGAAGATGATGAAGAGCTATTTTTACTTAACAAAGAGCATTTTACAAATTATTTTATAGCAAGTGCTAAAAATAATGAAGTATTGAATAAAACTATAGATTTAATTGTAAATAACATAAAAGAAAAAAAAATTGATGGTGGAGTATATAAATTGACAGGCCCAACTGTTTTAAATGATGCAATAGGAGACAAAAAGGTAAATCATAGATTCTATCGAATTACTTGTAATCAAGGTAGTTTTACAAATGAATACTTCCAATATATTGATAAACCAAGAGGAAAGTGGACCCATAAAAATAACGATGATTTATTAAAGGATTAAAATGAAATTAAAAAATACAGTAATTATATCTGTCTATAAAAATATTAAAGCCTTAAAATTAATATTAGCTGCTTTAGAAAAACAAACAGAAATTGTAAATCAAATCATTATTTCAGAAGATGGAAATTGTCCTTTAATGAAAGAATATGTTAATGGATTAAATAATGATATAATTACCCATTTAAGCTGCATTGATGTTGGTTGGAGAAAAAATGTAGCTTTAAATAAGGCTATCTTACATTCATCAGGTGAGTATCTTATTTTTATTGATGGTGACGTAGTTCCTCATAAACGATTTGTTGAAGGTCATTTACAAATAAGTGAAAAAAGAAAAGTTTGTTGTGGTAAAAGATCTGAACTTGGAAAAAAATATTCAAATTATGTTTATGAAGGATTAGTGTCAATTGATGATATTTCTAACAATTATTTTAAATGGATATTTAAATTGCATAAGGATAAAGTACATCATTATGAAGATGGAATATATTCAAAAATTATAAATAACTTAACTTCAACTAGAAAAATAAGACATATTATTGGATGTAATTTTTCTTGTTATAAAGAAGATATTTTAAAAATAAATGGTTTTAATGAAGATTTTATTTATCCTTCGGAAGGTGAAGATGTTGATATTACTTGGAGGTTTAGAGGATTAGGTATTGAGATGAAGTCTTGTAGATATATTGCAAATGTGTATCATCTTTGGCATGAAAAAGGCTTTACTTCTAAAGATGGGGATATTAATAAAAAAATTATGTTTAAGAATATTGAAGATAATCGATTTGTTTGTAGTAATGGTTTAAAAAAATTAAGTAAGGAGAATAAATGAAAGGAATAATACTGGCAGGTGGATCAGGAACAAGGTTGTATCCAATTACAAAAGGTGTAAGTAAACAGTTAGTACCAATCTATGATAAACCTATGGTTTATTATCCTTTATCAGTATTAATGCTTGCAGGTATAAAGGAAGTATTAATTATATCAACGCCAGATGATTTACCAAATTTTGAAAAACTTTTGGGTGATGGAAGTGATTTAGGGATGAAATTTGAATATATTATTCAACCAAGTCCGGATGGTTTAGCACAAGCATTTACATTAGGAGAAGAGTTTTTAGATGGAGATGATGCATGTTTAGTATTGGGTGATAATATTTTCTATGGACATGGATTGACAAATCTTTTATCTCAATCAGTTAAAAATGCACAAGAAGAAAATAAAGCAACAGTGTTCGGATACTATGTAAAAGATCCAGAAAGATATGGAGTAGCTGAATTTAATGAAAATGGTGATGTGACTTCAATTGAAGAGAAACCAAAAGAACCTAAGTCGAATTATGCTGTAATTGGGTTATATTTTTATCCTAATGATGTAGTTAAAAAAGCAAAAGATGTTAAACCATCTAATCGTGGAGAATTAGAAATTACAACATTAAATCAAGATTATTTAAAAGAAGAGAGACTAAAAGTTGAACTTATGGGAAGAGGTTATGCTTGGTTGGATACGGGAACTCATGAATCATTATTAGAAGCCTCTCAGTTTATACAAACTATTGAAAATAGACAAAGCTTAAAAGTAGCGTGTCTAGAAGAAATAGCATATGAGATGGGCTATATTTCAAGAGAAAAGCTTTTAGAATTAGCAGAACCGTTAAAGAAAAACCAATATGGTCAATATTTAATATTAAGAGCTAATCAAGGTAAAAGATAAATGAATTTTATAAGAACTTCAATTTCAGATATAGTTATTTGTGAGCCAACAGTGCATGGTGATGATAGAGGATATTTTGTAGAAACATTCAGACAAGATAAACTAGAAGAATTTCTAGGTTTTAAATTGAGTTTTGGTCAAGATAATGAATCTAAAAGTTCAAAAGGAGTTCTTCGCGGACTTCATTATCAGCTTGCTCCTTATGCTCAAACAAAACTAGTGAGAGTAATTCAAGGACGAGTTTTAGATGTAGCAGTGGATATTAGAAAAAACTCTCCAACATTTGGACAACATGTATCAGTTGAATTAAGTTCTGATAATAAAAAACAACTTTTAGTTCCTAGAGGTTTTGCTCATGGATTTGTAGTTTTAGAAGATGATACTATATTTGCATATAAAGTTGATAATTATTATAGTCCAGAATGTGATAGAGGAATAGCCTTTGATGATATTGCTTTAAATATCGATTGGAAAATAGGACATAAAGACTTACAACTGTCTGCAAAAGATACAACTCAACTAAAATTGAATGAAACAAATGATCTATTTGATTATGGGGTAGATTATTATGCTTAATATTTTAGTTACAGGAAGTAATGGTCAAGTAGGAAGTGAAGTAAAAGAATTAAGCTCAAAATATGAGTATAATTTTTTCTTTACTACAAAAGATGAACTAGATATTACAAATAAAGAAAACCTAGAATCTTTTATTTCTTCTAACAATATTAATACTATTATTAATTGTGCTGCATATACTGCTGTTGATAAAGCTGAAGAAGAGTCTGAACTTGCAGATCAAATAAATCATAAAGCAGTAAAAAAATTAGCGAAAATTTCTGTAGAAAAAAATATAAAATTAGTGCATATTTCAACTGATTATGTATTTGATGGTAAAAACTTCAAACCTTATTGTGAGGCTTTTCACACTAGTCCAAATTCTGTTTATGGCCAAACAAAACTTGATGGTGAACTTGAAATGCAAAAGTTAAATCCTAAGAATTCTCTTATTATAAGAACTTCTTGGGTTTATTCTTCTTTTGGAAATAATTTTGTAAAAACAATGTTAAGACTAGGAAAAGAAAAAGAGCAATTAGGAGTAATCTTTGATCAAGTTGGAACTCCAACTTATGCAAGAGATTTGGCTAAAACTATTTTAGATATTTTGCCAAAAATACAAAATGATAAAGTTGAAATCTATAACTACTCAAATGAAGGTGTACTCTCTTGGTATGATTTTGCAAAAGAGATTATGAAAATGGCAAAATTAAAATGTACAATTTATCCAATTGAAACATTTGAATATCCAACACCAGTATTGAGACCCCATTTTTCACTTTTAAATAAATCAAAAATCAAAAAAGAATTTCATATAAATATTCCATTTTGGAAAGATAGTTTAGATGAATGTCTAATAACATTAGGGGAAAGAAAATAATGAATAAAAATATATTAGTAACAGGATGTGCTGGATTTATTGGAAGTAACTTTGTACCATATTTTTTAGATAAATATGAAAATTATAATATAGTAAATCTTGATTTATTAACATATGCGGGTGACATAGAAAACCTAAAAGAGTGTGAAAATAATTCTAGATATAAATTTATTAAGGGAGATATCTGTAATAGGGATTTAGTTGAGTTTATTTTCACAGAATATGATATTCAAGGGGTGATTCACTTTGCTGCAGAATCTCATGTAGATAATTCTATTAAAAATCCTGGTATATTTGTACAAACAAATGTAAATGGAACTTTTACTTTAATTGATGTTGCACAAAAATATTGGATGAATAAACCATTTGAGTATAAAAAAGAGTATGCTAAGTGTAGATTTCATCATATTTCAACTGATGAAGTATATGGAACTTTAAATGAAACAGATTTATTCACAGAATCAACTCCTTATGCTCCAAACTCTCCATATTCAGCTTCAAAAGCATCAAGTGACATGTTAGTAAGGTCTTACCAGGAAACATATGGAATGAATACTGTAATTACAAACTGTTCAAATAACTATGGTCCTAAACAGCATGATGAAAAATTAATACCTACAATAATAAGAAAAGCATTAAATAATGAAGCAATACCAATTTATGGAGATGGTAAAAATATTAGAGATTGGTTGTATGTATTAGATCACTGTAAAGGTATTGATTTAGTTTATCATACAGGCAAAGTTGCAAATGTATATAATGTAGGTGGAAGAAATGAAAGAACAAACTTACAAATAGTTGATACAATTTGTACTATTTTAGATACTAAAGTACCAAGAGAAGATAAAACATCCTATAAAGATTTAATCACATTTGTGGAAGATAGAGCAGGGCATGATAGAAGATATGCAATAGATGCAAGTAAACTAGAAAATGATCTTGGATGGAAAGCAGATGAAAACTTTGAATCTGGTATTCTGTTAACTGTAGAGTGGTATTTAAGTAAGAAAAAAGGATTTGATAAATAGTATGAGTAGCATTTTAGTATCTATTGCAATGTGCACCTATAATGGTGAAAAGAATATTGAAGAACAAATTAGTTCTATTTTAAATCAAAGTTATCAAAATATTGAACTAATCATAGTTGATGATATCTCAACAGATAATACTATCAAAATTATAGAAAATTTTATGAAATATGATAAAAGAATAAAATTATTTCGAAATGAATGTAACTTAGGATATGTAAGAAATTTTGCTAAAGCAATTAGTTTAACAAATGGCAAATTCATTGCATTGTCAGATCAAGATGATATTTGGTTAATTAACAAAATTAAAATATTATTATCTGAAATTGAGAATAATATTTTAATTTATTCGGATGCAATTCTTGTTGATGAGCAGGGTAATAATCTTAATAAGAATTTGATAAAAAATAATAAAAACTTTGTAAGTGGAAATTGCACAATACCTTTACTTTTTAATAATTGTGTATCGGGTAATACTGTTCTCTTTAAAAGAGAATTGATTAAATACATTTTACCTATACCCAAGTATATTGAATTTCATGATCACTGGATTGCTTTAATAGCATCTTTTGTAGGTACTATAAAATATAGTAAGAATCCTTTAATAGAATATAGACGACATCCAAATCAGGTTACGATAAAAAAAGAAAGTAGTAAATCAATAAACAAGTTTAAGATAAAAGAAAAGAGACTGATATCCAATACTAGGAATAACTTAGAAAACCTTTTATATTTAAAAAGTATCCAAGAAGAGTCTAGTAAAGATGATATATTAATACTAGAACTTATTTCCCATTATAATAATTTTAATAAAGGTTTCTATAATTGGAAATTATTTAAGCTTTTAATAACTTCTTATGATGACTATTTTTACATAACACTCAAACATAAAAGAAAAAAGGAAGTATTTAAATTAGCTATGAAGCATAATTTCCACAAGATTATTTTTTATTCGGTATAGATGTAACTATTAGAAAACTTATAAATAGTGAGAATAGCAATACGATTTCTTTTTGTCTCAAAAAATTTTCAGAAAAACTAGATAGTATAATCATACATATAAAAATGTGTCTAATATATGAAATATATTTATCATCTATTTTTAATTTAAATATTAAATAAATTATATATATAAATAAAATAAGTCCAATTATTCCAAATGCTAAGACTATAGTTAGGAATGTATTATGCAAATGTCCTTCTTGCCATATAAATAATGAGTTTTTTCCAAACATTTCTATTTGTTTTCTATGAACTAAGTCTCTAACATCTCCTAACCCCGTACCAAATAATATATTTATATCACTATCTTTATAAATTTCAGGCACTACAATGTATGAAGATAATCTAATTCCAATACTAGTATTAAAGTTATTATTTGTTATGGCTTTTTGAGTATTTGTAATTGATTTGTTTATTTTATTTTTAAATGAATTTGAGAATGAGTATGCTAATAAAAGAGATAGTATCATTGAAACAAAAATGATTAATAAGTATTTGACTGTTTTAATATTATAATAATATAGTAAAAAAAATGAAGTTAGAACAAATGCAAATTGACCTGTTCTTCCATTTGAGATAAATAAATTAGCTGTCATAGTTATAATAAAGATTATATAAATTATTTTTATATATTTATTGTTCTCATTAATCATGGAGTATATCATAATAAGCACAGTTAATGCTAAATATAAACTGTATTCCATATGTGAATTATGAAAAGGTACAGGTGCATATGAATTACCTGTAAATGGATATCCTAAAAAATTATCCCAGATTTGAAAGAATATACCATACGATAATATTTCATTGATGAGCATTGATAATAAAAAAGCAGAGATAATATATTTAATATATCTTTTTTCAATTGCGGTTGAAAAGAGTATAACCGGTATAAACCAATATTTAAATAGCATAGATAACCATGACCTTGCTTCCGATGTATTTTCACTCCACAATAAAGATAAAGAAGAATAAATCATAAATAGAATAAATACCTTCAGTATATCACTCTCAATTAATAATCTACGAATTTTTAAAAAATTTTTATTTAAAATCCAAAATAGAAATATAATGAGTATGAGTTTTTTACTTGCATTAGGAAAAATTGGTATAATAAATGAATATAACACAACTAACATGTTAATTATGTTATTCATAATGTAATGGTAATTTTTAAATACAGAATATTTATAAGTTGATAATAAATTAAGATAAGCCATTGTTACATCTGTATCGCAAATTTTTTTTGTTGTTAATCATTTTTTCATTGGTTCCTCTTGAATATTCTTCTGGATTTCTTTTATGGTATAGATGAAATTGATTAACTATAAATCTACCTGTGATTATCTTATAGTTCAGACCTTTGAATCTCCATTCTAAGTCTGTATCTCCAGCTACAGCTGCATTTCCAAGATCTTTATCAAAGCCATTTATTTTTATCATTGCTTCTTTATAACAAGAGAAATTACATCCTAAAATAGGAAAAGGTTTTTTTCTTTTTTTTATTATTAGTTTGTGTATTATTCCATATGGTTTGATTAAAAAGCCTTCCTCAGTATGTTTTTCTTTTTTAGCATCTTTCATAATACTAAAATATTTGAATAAAAAGTTTTTTTCAAGCCAATAAGAATCTATTTCATTATTTCTTAATTTTGTTGAATAAACTGGACCTAAATTCACACGCCTTCCTGAAATAATATGATTTTTAGAAGATAACATTATATGATTTTCTATAAAGTTACTATATAAAATACAATCTCCATCAATAAATATTAAATATTCTCCAGTAGAATTGCTTATTGCATTATTTTGGCTATGTGATTTTCTCACTCCTACATCTTCTTGCGTAGTATGAATTATTTTAAGATTTGTAATTTTAGAAACATAATCAGACATCTCATGTGACTTTCCATCTTCTGCAATGATAACTTCAAAATTTTTATATGATTGATACTTTAAACTTTTTATTATCAAGTCTAATGCTTCAATATCCTTATATACAGCGATAATTATACTAACTTTCATATTATGATTCATTATAAAATACCTTATTTTAAATTATTAATATAATTATATATATTTAAATGTTTTTCAAAATACTTCCATTCATCTCTAACTCTTGAATCATTTTTAAATTTTTCTAGCCATATAACTTCTTTATAATTTTTAAATGGTTGTGAAGTAAAACAAAATTTATTTTTAAATGGAAGCTTTTTAAAATCGTCAAGCATGCTGGGCTCAAATAAATCACCATCACTAAATTTTATAATTAATTTATCATAGTTTATTCTTTCACACCGTTTATTCCATTTACTTAAAGCTTCTTCTTTTGTATTATAATGTAAAAAGTGTAATTCTACTTTGTCATCTAATACTCCAATAGGATAATCCTGTTCGAAAATATCTAATTTTATAAGTTCACTTTTGTATTTTGATTTAGTTTTATCTATAAAGCTAATATTTTTTAAGATGTTTTCTGAAAAATTGTTAAGTAAATATATATAATCTGGAGCAAAAATAAATAAATTTATAAAAGGCGATTGATAAGTTAGCCCAAATTTTTTATATATAAAAGTACCCCAACAGTTATTTGAAATTATTGAAAATTCATTGTTCTTTATTTTTAAGTTATTGATTTTACTTTTTATTTTTTTTTCAAGGCTTCTTAATATTTCTATTCTCATATTGATCCTATTTCTTGATAAAGTTTTTTGAATTGAGTGCTACTATTAAATTTTAATAATGCATTTTGATAAGCATTATTTGCAATTTCATTTTTGAATTCTTTATTTTCAATCAAAAATTTTATTTTTCTTGCAAGTTCATCGCTTGTTCTATTAAAAAGCAAACCAGTTTTATTATCATCTATTATTTCTAGCGGCCCACCGTTGTTTGTAGCTATTACACATACTTTATTTATCATAGCTTCTATAATAACAAGTCCAAATGTTTCTTTGGGTGTAGCAAGAACATTTATATCAAATAGTCTCATATGCGTGTTTACATCTTTTGTAAAACCAGTAAATATTATTTTATCTTCAATATTGAGATTTCTTGAAAGTTCTTTAAGTTTTTCTACATACTCTTCGTTCATAGCCTGTCCAACAATTAATACTTTTATATTAAAGTTTTCAAGTTGACTAACAGCTTCTATTAGTAAATATTGACCTTTTGCTTCTTCTATTCTACCTACAATACCTACAATAAATTCATTATTAATATTATATTTACTTTTTAGAGTCTTTATATTGTCATCTTTTGTAACTGAAGATTTTACACCTGGATATATATCTTTTATTATAGGAAGAACTTCAGCGGGAATAAACTTCTCTAGTTGGTTTCTTACTTGTTTTGTTACACAATGCATTAAATCTATATTCTTGTAAAGCCATTTATGATAAAAGTCATTTTTAAATCTAGTCATAGTCATGTGTCTTGATTGAACTATTTTAGGGTTTTTTTTTGAAAAATATTTAGCTAATACTGCTATATTTATATCTTTAGTCCAGTGAAAATGAATAATATCAATATTATTTTTATCTATGAATTTTGCAAGCTTTAATGCAGGAAAAATAGGTAGTAATCTGTTCCTCTTTAAATAAAATATAGACTTTTTATTTTTAATATAGTTGTCAATTTTTTTATTTTTTTGAATTACTAAAAAACTATTTGTTTTCTCTTGAATAAACTCAAAGTAATCAACGACATATATTTCTAATCCACCTAAATCAGGTGAAAGACATAATTCTAAAATGTTTTTACTCATATAACTCTTTTATATTTATTTATATTATTATATCATAAATTAATTGAAAGTGACTTTTAGGTATAATGAGTTAATACTAAAATAAATGAGATTAAACTTGACTAAATATAAACTAAATAATAAATATGAAAATACATTTAAAGAGTTTCTTTTAAATATAAGAGATAGTTTTTGTTCAAATGATCAAACTATACATAAAGCAAGAAATGAATTAAAAATTATAGAACATAAAAATATGAATACAATAGTTAAGTCCTTTAAGGTTCCAAACTTGTTAAGAAGATTTTACTATACGTACTTTAGAGATACTAAGGCCAAAAAATCTTATGAATATTCTATAAAAATAAGCGAGTTTACTCCTTCCCCTGTTGGGTATATTGAATTTTATGAAAATAGTCTTCTTAGCGATAGTTATTTTATAAGTGAAAAATTTGAATATGACTTTACAATTAGAGAACCATTACTAGAAGATGATTTTGAAAATAGAGAAGAAGTTTTTAAAGCATTTGCTAGATTTACATTTGATTTACATGAAAATAAGATATTGCATAAAGATTATTCCCCTGGAAATATACTTATTAAAAAAGTTAAAGATAGCTTTTTATTAAAAGTTGTTGATATTAATAGAATGGAATTTAGACCCTTGTCTTTAAATGAAAGGCTTTTAAACTTCAATAAACTCTGGGCTAAAGATGAGTATTTAGAGATTATGATAAAGGAATATGCGCTGTTGATGAATGCTGATGTATCAGAGTGTGTATCAAAAGCAATTGAATATAACCAAAAGCACAAAAATAAAATTAATATGAAAAAAAGATTAAAAGGGATAGAAGTTGTTGATTAGTATGATGTATCATCATTTAAATAGTGATAGGTGTAGTAATGATTACGATATTTTCGAATCACACTTACAATATCTTAGTGAAAATTTTACATCAACATTTCCTTCAACGAACTTACCTTCTAAGCCAATTTGTTTGGTTTTTGATGATGGATATTATGACTTTTATAAATTAGTATTTCCTTTATTAAAAAAATATAATGTTAAAGCACTTTTAGCGGTAATTCCAAAAGTTACCTTGGATGATGTAAATGCCACTGATGATCAAAGACTAAACTATGAACATAACGATTTATTTAAATATTATGAAAAAGGGACGTTTTGTACATATAAAGAGCTTCAAGAAATGATTGATAGTAAACTTGTGCAAGTTGTATCTCATTCATTTAGTCATAAGAACTTAGTTGAAGATAACATTGATTTAGATGAAGAGTTAATGAAATCAAAAGAGATATTAGAAAATAAATTAAATATAAAAGTAGAAAGTTTTGTTTTCCCTTTTGGCAAATATAATCAAGAGATTCTAGATGAAACAAAGAAACATTACAAATACGCTTTTCGAATTGGTAATGGAATAGATAAGGATTTTTCTGGTACAAATGGTGTTATTTATAGACTTGATGCAGATAATTTAGAAAATGCAAGTGATATATTTAAGTTTTCAAATATAATGAAATTTAAATTTAAAACATTTATTAAAAATATAGTAGGTAATCGATGAATATTAGTGCAGTAGTTTTAGCTAAGAATAATGACAATACAATTAGAAAAACATTAGAAAGTTTAGTTGATTTCGAAGATGTAGTAGTTTATGATAATGGTTCAACAGATGAAACTATGAATATTGTAAAAAGTTTTACTAATGTAAATCTTGTAGAGGGTGAATTCAATGGTTTTGGGTGGAGTAAAAATAAGGCTGCGAGCTATGCTAAACACAATTGGATTATAATTATAGATAGTGATGAAGTAGTTGATATTGAACTTTTAAGTATTTTGAAGTCTATTAAACTTGATGATAGTACAGTGTATAAGCTAAATTTTAAAGCTTACTACAAAAATATACAAGTTAAATATTGTGGATGGAATAATCAAAAAATAAAACGGTTATATAATAAAAAAATAACGAATTATAATGATAATGATGTACATGAAGACATTATAACAGATGGGTTAAAAATAGAAATATTAGGTGGTAATGTTGAACATTATAGTTATCATTCTATCTCTCAATTTGTTATAAAAGCAGATCATTATTCTACATTATTTGCAAAAAATAATATGGGTAAAAAATCATCATCACCTTCAAAAGCCTTTTTAAATGGAATGTATTCTTTTATAAAGACTTATTTTTTCAAAAGAGGTTTTTTAGATGGATATGTGGGCTTGCTTATTTCTTATTCTCATATGGTAACAAATTTTTATAAATACCTTAAACTATATGAACTCAATAAAGAATTAAAAGGGAAATAAATGAACATCCTGATTACAAGACATGATAAAATAGGTGATTTTATGACAATGTTACCTGTTTGTAAAGTGTTAAAAGAACAAACAGATCATAAAATAGTAATGTTAGTTTCAAAAGTAAATGTTGCGATTGCACAAAAATTAGATTTTATAGATGATGTTATAGAATACAGCGAAGATACTTTTACTTTATTAAAAAGATTATCTCCATATAAATTTGACGTGAGTATTAGCGGATATATTGATGTGAATCTTGGTTTTTCTTTATTTTTAGCTCGTATACCTGTACGAATTGCACCTGCAACTAAAATAGCTCAAATATTTTTTAATAGAAAAATAAAACAGCGAAGAAGTAGGGTAGAAAAAACAGAATGGGCTTATAATCTTGATCTGTTGAAACAGTTTGATAATAATTTGGATATGAGTTTTTCTACACCATTAGTTGATTTTGATTTACCAAGAGATGATTTAATTATTTTTCATGCTGGTTTTGGTGGAAGTAGTGATGGTAATTTAAAACTTGATGAGTATCTATCTCTTGCAAAAAAAGCTAGCGAATCTACAAAAGTAGTATTTTGCTTTGGTCCAGATGATATAGAAACAAAAGAGTATATTGTAAATAATTTAGATTTTGAGGCAAATATTAGAGATGATTTCACTTCATTATGGGACTACACAACTTTTATAGCAAAATCAAAACTATTTGTAAGTACATCAACTGGACCTATGCATCTAGCTGGATTAACAAATACACCGACTTTATCGTTTTTTGGTAATAACTTATTTGCAAGTTCTAAAAGGTGGGCAACAATTAGTGATAAAAGTTGTCAAAATAATTATGAAATTCCATCAAATTATGGCAAAGAATTTTATGATATAATAGAAAATAAATTAATGGAGATAATATAATGACAAAATATACAAATATAGATTTTAATAATAAAACAATTTTAATAACAGGAGCTGCTGGATTTATAGGAAGTAGTTTATCATTTTATTTTCAAAAAAATTATCCTGATGCAACAGTAGTCGCTTTTGATATGTTTAGAAGTGGTGAAACATTTTCAAATGGAAATCTTAAAAGTTTTGGACACTTTAAAAATTTACTTGGTTTTAATGGTGTCGTAATAAGTGGAGATATCAATGATAAGGTAGCTTTAAAAGATTTAGAAGAGTCATATAAATTTGATTATATTTTCCACCAAGCAGCTATATCTGACACTACTGTTCAAGAGCAAGATTTGATGATGAAAACAAATGTAAATGCGTATGAAGATTTATTAAAAATCGCTATTAAACATGGTGCAAATATGATTTATGCTAGTTCTGCTGCAACATATGGTGATAGCGATAGATTTGAAGTAGGATATGAACAACCAAACAATGCTTACGGTTTTTCAAAAGTGATGATGGATAATATCTCTACAAAATATATTAAACAAGGTGTAGATATCTCTATTGTTGGATTAAAGTATTTTAATGTATATGGTCCAAGAGAGTTTTTCAAAAATAGTACATCTTCTATGGTTGTACAATTTGGACACCAAATTTTAAAAGGACTTACTCCAAAACTATTTGAAGGAAGTGATAAAATTTTAAGAGATTTTATCTATATAGATGATATTATCCAAGCAAATATAAAAGCGTGTGCACCTAAAAAATCTGGTATTTATAATGTAGGAACTGGAAAAGCTAGAAGTTTTGAAGATATAGTAAATATTTTACAAAAAGAGTTAGAAATAGATAATGGAAAAAACTATATTCCTAATCCATTTGTGGGTTCTTATCAGTTCTTCACTCAAGCAAATATAGAAACTACAAAAGAAAACCTAGGATATGAACCAAGTTTTTCAATGGAAGAGGGGATAAAAGCATATATTCCTGAGATTAAAAGATTATTTGATACAGAGGTAAAATAATGTCAACAAATACAAATGAGATAAAAAAACCAAATATTTTGGTTATTGGTGATTTAATGATAGATCACTATTTATGGGGAAGTACAAATCGTATTTCACCTGAAGCACCAGTGCAAGTTGTGGATGTACAAAAAGAAACAGCTGTCTTAGGTGGTGCTGGTAATGTAGTAAACAATCTTGTTTCATTGGGTGCAGATGTGATGGTTATCTCCGTAGTGGGAGAAGATGAAGTATCTAAAGAGTTAACAACAATGCTTGAAAAGATCGATGTAAGACATTATTTAATTTGTGATGAAAATAGAAAAACTACAAAAAAAAGTAGAATCATTGCTTCTGCACAACAAATAATACGATATGACCAAGAATCAAAAGAAGATATTTCACAAGAGAGTGAAGCACTGATTACTATGGGACTTTTAAATATTATTGAACAATTTGATGTTGTTTTAGTTTCGGATTATGGAAAAGGTGTGATTACTGATAGTTTGATGAGTAAAATAAATTTTTGTGCATCTGGGACTGATACAAAAGTTCTTGTTGATCCAAAAGGTGATGATTATAGTAAATATATTGGTAGTTATTTACTTACTCCAAATAAAAAAGAGGCTGAACACGCTACCAATATAGATATAAACGATGATGAAAGTTTAAAAATAGCACTTAAAAAATTACATAACACGGCTTGTTTACAAGTTCCTATGATTACATTAAGTGAAGATGGTATTGCTATTTTAGATGAAAATGACGAAGTAATCATTAAACCTACAGTTGCTCGAGAAGTTTTTGATGTAACTGGAGCTGGTGATACTGTATTGGCTAGTTTAGGGTACTGTTTAGCAAAAGGTAATAATGTTATCGATGCTATGGAGTTTGCAAATTTAGCTGCTGGAGTAGTTGTTGGAAAAATTGGATCGGCAACTGCTTCTTTAGAAGAGATTGAAGAGTATAAAAGTAGTCTTCATAAAAGTAGTATAGAATCTCATATTAAAACTTTTGAAGAGATTGAAAAAACTGTTGCAAGACTTAGAAAACAAAATAAACAAATAGTTTTCACAAATGGTTGTTTTGATATTTTACATAAAGGACATGTACAATACCTTGATAAAGCAAAATCATTTGGTGATGTTCTTATTTTAGGACTTAATAGTGATGCAAGTGTAAGTGCACTTAAAGGGCCAAATAGACCTATAAATACTGAAGATGATAGAGGGTATATTCTTGCTGCATTGGAGAGTGTTGATTATGTTGTTAAATTTACTGATGATACACCACTTAGCCTTATTGAGATAGTTAAACCAGATGTTTTAGTAAAAGGTGGAGACTATGAGGGTAAAAAAGTAGTTGGAAGTGAAATAGCTGGTGAGTTAAAACTTGTTCAGTTTGTAGATGGAAGAAGTACAACGAAAACGATAGAAAAAATACAAGCTAGTGAATAGCAAATAAGGTATAATTTGAAGATTTTTATAGAGATACCTACTTGGCTTGGTGATGCTGTTATGGCAACACCTGCTATTGAAAATGTTCTAAAAATATATCCAAATGCACAGCTCGTGATATTTGGTTCTTTTGTATCCACAAAACTTTTTATAAATCATCCTAGAGTTGAAAAAATTATTATTGATGATAGTAAAAAAAGTGGAAATAGATATGTTAATTTATATAAATTAGCTAAAAGTGTAGGTAATGTTGATATTGCTTTGAGTTTTCGTAAAAATATAACTACGAAAATATTACTTTTTTTTATTAATGCTCCTTTGAAAAGTATATATAAAAGATTTGATAAAGGCTTGGATACTCACCAAGTGATACGTTACAATGACTTTATAAATAGAAGTTTATCTACAGATACAGAACCTAAAAAACTAAAGATATATTTACAGTCCACAAAAAAAGAAAATAGGAAACCTCTCTTTGGTATCAATCCTGGGGCTACGTATGGAAGTGCAAAAAGATGGTACCCTCAAGAGTTTGCAAAAGTAGCAATTGAGTTATCTAGCATATATGATATAAAAATATTTGGTGGACCTGGAGAAACTGATATTGCATTGGATATTGAAAATATTTTAAAAGATGCAGGTGTGTCTAATTATGAAAATCTTGCAGGAAAAACAAGTGTTGAGGAGTTAATTGAAAATATTGCAACTTTAGATTTATTTATCACTAATGACTCTGGTCCTATGCATGTTTCCGCTGCTTTTGGGATACCTACAGTCTCAATATTTGGACCCACAAGACACAATGAAACAAATCAGTGGAAAAATTCACATGAGATGCTTATACGTAAAGATATAGAATGTGCTCCTTGTATGAAACGCGCATGTCCTTTGCAAGATGAAAATAAGATTCATGCCTGTATGAAACAAATTACAGCGTCTGATGTTCTTCTTCGATTAAAACAAGAATCAATTATATAATATAATGAAAAGCTAATGGATTTCAGAAAAATACTCTGCTTTTCTCTTATTAGCTCCCTTTACTTAGGTGCTTCAAAACCTGAATTATTACTACTTAAAACATACAAAGATCAAAATACAACAAATTGGGTGATGAGTGAAAAATTAGATGGAATAAGAGCCTATTGGAATGGAAAACAGCTTTTAAGTCGAGGTGGTAAAGTGATACATGCTCCAACATGGTTTATCAAAGATTACCCTAGTTTTAAACTTGATGGTGAGTTATGGAGCAAAAGAGGGGACTTTGAAAACATCTCATCAATTGTTCGAGATAAAGTTCCTACTAAAGAGTGGATTCAAATAAAACACTATATTTTTGAAGTTCCAGAAGCAAAAGGAGACCTTTTTGAACGTTTAAAAAAGGTAGAAAAATATGAAAATAACTCGATAAAATTGATTAAACAAATCAAAATAAAAAATAAAAAACATCAAAATAATTTTTTAAATAAGGTTTTGAAAGAGGGTGGAGAGGGTATCGTAGTTCGTGATTCCCTTCAAAAGTATATAAATAAACGTACATCAAAAGCTCTAAAAGTGAAAAAATTTCATGATGCTGAGTGTAAAATTATTGGGTATACACAAGGAAAAGGGAAGTTTTTAGACTCTATTGGAGCTATAATATGTCAACTTCCAAATCAAATAAAGTTTAAAATAGGCAGTGGTATGGATGAAAAATTTAGAAATTCACCTCCTAAAATAGGGACAATCATCACTTTTAAATATCAAAATATTACCAAATATGGGAAGCCTAGATTTCCTGTATATTTAAGAATAAGAGAGAATTAATATGAAAACAGATTTAGAAAAAAATGCACCTTTTGTGTGGGATTATTACTCCGATCAACCACATGTAATTAAAGACAAATCATATAAAAAATCTATGAGAAAACAACACAAAAATGACTTTTTAAAGATGCTTTCTACTAACTTAATTATGTTTCCTTTGTCTATTGGATTAATGAAATTATTCACTAAAAAAGAGCCAGAATGTTTTTCTAAAGAAGAGTTTTATGGAGTGGGTGTAAATTTAGATAAAGGAGAGCATCAACAAGAACTTATAGAAGAGCTTGGGGTAAAGTCGTTAATAGTTAGAATCCCTTTAAGTGATATACAAAATTTAGATAAATATTATACCTTTGTGAAAAGTTTTGGTAATGATAAAAAAATCCTTTTAAATATAATGCAAGATAGAGAGCATATAGATAATAAAGACCTTTTAAAGTTACATATAATGGAAATATTTAATACCTTTAAGGATATAACAGCAGAATACCAAATAGGGACAACTATAAATAGAGCAAAGTGGGGCTTTTTTGCAGTAAAAGAGTATCTTGAATTCTATAAGATTGTACAAGATATAAGGGATGATAAGTATTCTACATATAAACTGCTTGGCCCTTCTGTGATTGACTTTGAGTATCACTATACGATACGCGCATTATTCAATAACTATAAAGTGAAATTTGACAAACTCTCATCACTACTATATGTAGATAGAAGGGGTGCTCCTTCTAATACTCAAATGGGAATTTTTGATACAAAAAATAAAATTGAAATGCTCTACTCTTTAGTTCGTATGAGTCCAAAAATGAAAACTGATGATATATATATTACGGAAGTAAATTGGCCATTGTCTGGAACAGCTCCATATGCTCCTACAAGTGAACTTGAATGTGTGAGTGAAGAGTTGTATGCAAAGTATATGCTTGAGTATTTCCAAATTGCAAAAGATACAAATAAAATAAAAAAAGTTTTTTGGCATCAACTTGTTGCACCTGGTTATGGGTTAGTTGATAATCGTGATGGAAAAATAAGAAAAACAAAAGCATTTTACGAATTACAAAAACTTATGAAATAATAATATTTTTCTTATATAATGATAATGATTCTTAGTTTAATATACTCTTAAGTAAATTTTCTATATTCTTCTGATAATGATTATTAATAACAAAGGAAAATTATGATTAAAAATATGATCGCAACTGCGTTAGTTGCAACAATTGGAATGGCAGCTACACAAGAAGTGAATATTTATTCACACAGACATTATGATACTGATAAGCAACTTTACAAAATATTTGAAAAAAATACTGGTATTAAAGTTAATGTTGTAAAAGCAAAAGCAAACGAACTTATTAAAAGATTAGAAAAAGAAGGTAAAAATTCTCCTGCTGATATTTTAATCACTTCAGACGCAGCGAGATTATATCTTGCACAACAAAAAGGATTATTACAAACTGTACAATCTAACTTATTAGATAATGTAATTCCTTCTAATTTAAGACAAAAAGATGGTTACTGGTATGCTTTAACAAAAAGAGCAAGAGTTATTGTATACAATAAAGATAAAGTAAACCCTGCATCACTTTCAACATATGATGCTTTAACAGCTCCTGAATTAAAAGGAAAAGTTTTAATTAGAAAAGCAAGTAATATTTATAACCAATCTCTGTTAGCTTCAATGGTAGCAAATGATGGTGAAAAAAGTGCAAAAGCATGGGCAAAAGGTATGGTAAATAACTTCGCTAGAACTCCTAAAGGAAGTGATAGAGATCAAATGAAAGCAGTTGCTGCTAATGTTGGTGATGTTGCTGTTGTAAATACTTATTATGTAGGAAAACTTTTAAACTCTAAAAAAACTAGTGAAGTTGAAGTTGGTAAAAAAATGGGTGTATTCTTTCCTAACCAAAATGGAAATGGCGCACATATCAATATCTCTGGTGCTGGTGTAACTAAATATAGTAAAAACAAAGAAAATGCTGTAAAACTTATCGAGTTCTTAGTATCTCCAAAAGCACAATCTATGTTCGCTAAAGCAAACTACGAATACCCAGTAAATAAAAATGTAGAAGCTTCTGCACTTTTAAAATCTTGGGGAACATTTAAAGAAGATACTTTATCTTTAGAATCATTAGGTGCTAATAATGCTAAAGCAGTAAAAATCTTCAATGAGGTTAACTGGAAATAATATATGAAGAGACTTTTACAAATACCCTCTAGTTGGATTTCATTATCCACAGTTTTAACTATTGTTTTAATTATACCAATTGCATTAATCGTATTTAATGCTTTTGGTGCACAAAGTGATACTTTAGTACATCTTAAAGAGACTGTACTAAATGATTATATAATTAACACATTGGTTTTGTTGTTTGGTGTTTGTAGTTTAAGTCTTATCTTTGGAGTAGGGAGTGCATATTTTATCACTTTCTACGAATTTAAGTACTCAAAGTTTTTTTCTATAGTACTTATCTTACCATTTATAATCCCTTCATATATTTTGGGATTTATCTATTCTGATATTTTAGGATTTTATGGGCCTGTACATCTTTTATTAAAAGATATAGGGTTTACAACATATTTTGATGTTTTAAATATGAACTCAGTAATAATAATTTTATCTCTTGCTTTATATCCATATATTTATTTAATCGTGAAATCATCATTTTCAAAACACTCAAGCTTTTTATTGAATCCTGCTTTATCTTTAGGGATGAGTAGAATGAAGATATTTTATAAAATTATACTACCATTATCAAGACCAGCTATTATAGGAGCATTATCTTTAGTGATGATGGAAACTATTAGTGAGTATGGTTTAGTAAAATATTTTGGAGTCGATACTCTAAGTACTGCTGTTTTTACTGCATGGTTTGGATTAAATGATCCAAATAGTGCAGCATATATCTCAACAATCGCTATGATTATGGTTTTTACTATTTTGGTAGTTGAGAAAATTAATCGAGGAGGAGCACGATATAAAGTAGAATCTATATCAACTCCGATTAAAAAAATTAAAACAAAATTTTTAGGTCAAGTTTCTATTTTGGCTTTTTTATCTATCCCATTTATTTTTGGCTTTTTGATTCCTATTATTTGGATTTTAATCTATTCTTTTGAACACTATATTTTAGTTTTAGATGATGATTTTATTCAAACAGTACTGAATAGTTTTATGGCTGCTTCTGTTTCTGCTGCACTTATTGTGACTATTGCAATTATTTTAGGATACAGTGCAAGAATATTTGATAATAAATATATGAAATATCTTTTAAAAGTAGCAACATTGGGATACTCAATTCCTGGTGCTGTAACTGCTGTAGGGATTATTATCGTAAGTACAAGTATAGATAACTACATAATTGAGCTTTTTAATTTAGATGGTTTAGTAATAGGTGGAACTATAGCAATTTTATGTTTTGGATATACGGTGCGATTTTTAGCAGTTGCCTTAAACAGTGTAGAATCATCTTTTGAAAAAATAGGTGTAAATGTAAACAAAGCATCAAGAAGTTTAAATAAATCATTTTTAACGACTCTTTTAAAAGTTGATTTACCATTGATTAAAAGTGGTGTTATAGCTGGTTTTATTTTAGTATTTATCGATATTTTAAAAGAGTTACCTGCTACACTTATTTTACGACCGTTTAACTACGAAACATTAGCTACAAAAACATATGAATTAGCTTCAATAGAGATGGTACAAGAGTCATCTATTTATGCATTAAGTATTGTACTAATCTCTATAATTCCAATTATTTATACTCTTAAGGACACAAATGAAAAACATTCTAACACTAAGTAATATCTCAAAATCTTTTGATAAGACGGAAGTTTTAAAAGATATCACAATGGATATAGAAAAAGATAAAATCATCTCTCTTTTAGGAAAAAGTGGTAGTGGAAAAAGTACATTGTTAAATTTGATTGCTGGATTTGAAGAGAGTCAAACAGGAACTATGTATCTAAACAATAAAGTATTATCTGATAAAAACAATTTTGTAGAACCACAAAAAAGAAATATCGGTTTTGTATTTCAAAACTATGCACTTTTCCCTCATATGAATATTTTTGATAATATTACTTTTGGAATAGACGATTTACCAAAAGAGCAGAAAATCAAAATAGCAACTGATCTTCTTCATTTAGTACACTTAAATGGATATGAAGCAAGATACCCTCATGAATTATCTGGGGGTCAACAACAAAGAATTGCACTTATTCGAGCTATGGCATTAAACCCTGAGCTTATTTTACTTGATGAGCCTTTTAGTGGGATTGATTCTATGTTAAAAGGGCAGATTCAAAAAGAGTTATTAGATATCTTAAAAGCGACACATAAAACTGCTATTATTGTGACACATGATTCCAGTGAAGCGATGGCTATGAGTGATAAAATTATCTATTTAGAAGATGGTCAAATTATGCAGTATGATACACCTCAAAATATTTATAGATTTCCAAAAACAAAAAATATCGCAAAAAGTTTTGGGATAGCAAACTTTATCAAAAAAGATGATGTAGAATATTGTGTACGAGTAGATCAGTGTTCACTTGGTGAAACTGGTGAGTTTAAAGTATCTATTACCTCTCAAAGTTTTCAAGGAGATAAATATATCATTGATGTACAGTTTGATGAATATACTTTTACTGTTTACTCTTCTGATTTTTTAACAGATGAAAACTTATATTTATCAATCTCTTGGGATGATGCTGTTAAAATTCCTTAAAAATTTAATTTAAGGTTTGTATATGATAGAAGTGTTTCTTTTAGCTTTTGCATTAAGTATGGATGCTTTTGCAGTTGCTATTGGTTTAGGGGTAAAATCCAAAAAGTTTGATTCTTTCTTAGGACTGAAAATAGCTTTATTTTTTGGTATCTTTCAAGGAGTGATGCCTTTATTTGGTTATTTTGCTAGTATAGGCTTGGGTAGTTTTATTGAGTCTATTGATCATTGGATAGCTTTTGGGCTTTTAACTTTGATTGGTGGGAAAATGCTTTTTGATAGTTTTGGTGAAAATACTGAAGATGAGATATCTATTTTAACGAACAAAGTTTTACTTATGTTAGCTATTGCTACAAGTATCGATGCTATGGCTGCAGGTTTTACTCTTGAACTTCTTTCTTTAAATCCTTTTGTCTCTATGGTTATTATTGGGGTAGTTACATTAGTTTTTAGTTTTATAGGTGTGTATATAGGAACTCGTGGTGGTGAGTTTTTAGAAAGTAAAGCTGAGAGACTTGGAGGGGTAGTTTTGATTTTAATAGGACTTAAAATACTCATCGAACATACTTTGTTGTCATAAAAAACAAAAATTAATAATATTGTGATTAGTTTGAACCATAGGTACAAGACTTTATCGTAATAGAGTTTATAAATATATAAGACTATGAAATAACAATATATCTCTATTAAATAGCTTAGATATTAATTATACTATTACAACTCAATTAATAGGATTAAATATGAATGTGGCAATAATTGGAGCAGGAATAAGTGGAGTAAACTTATATAAGAATCTGCAAGATAATGATAATGACATTGTAATATTTGAAAAGTCAAGAGGCGTTGGTGGGAGATGTAGCACTAGGTATGTAAATAATCAATTTATTGACCATGGTACACCATTTTTTAAAGCTGATGATAAATCATTTATAAGCTTTTGTACAGAGATGATTAGTAGAGAAGTTTTAATAAAAAATGGTGACTATTATTATCCCAAGTATGGTATAAACAAATTATGTCATTCTATAATAAATGAAGAAAATTTAATAAAAAATACTAAAATAACAAAGTGTGTCCACCTAAATAACAAATGGGTTTTAACTGATGAAAATGGGATAACTTATCGAGATTTTGACAAACTTTTTATAACTATACCCACACCTCAAGTTCTCGAACTTGATATCATCTTACCAATGAATATAAAAGATAAACTAAAAACAGTAAGATATGATTCTATTGCTACACTATTAGTATATTCTTATACATTACAAAATTTGATTTTTTCTAAGTTTATAAATAATAAAAATTTTAAGAGAATTATAGATAATTCAAATAAATACAAATATGATAATTTTTCAAGCTATGTAATCCATTTGAACGAAACAATCACAAATCAACAAAACTTTACAAATAAAGAGGAAGTTAAAAAATATATGCTAAAAAAAGTTTATTCGGTTTCAGGGATAAAACTTGAAGATGAGTTTCAAGTAGTTCCACATTTATGGAAGTATGCACTTGTATCCAAATCTATAGAAGAATCTTTTTTATATGATGAAAATAGATCATTAGGTTTTTGTGGTGATTATTTTGGTGGAGCAACATTACAAAGTGCATATTTAAGTTCAATGAGATTATATGAGCAAAAACTTAAATAATGTATTTATTATTGGCGATGTTCATGGATACTATTATACACTTTTAAAAGTAGTAAAACTTCCTGATAATGTAGAACTGGTTTTTTTGGTGACTTATGTGATAATGTAAAGGATTTGAAAATAGGAAAAAAATATGCTTTTATATAAACTTCCATTATTAGGTTTTGATGTAAGTAAGTTTATATGGATAATTCAAGAATAAAGGGTAAGTTATGGAAATAATCATAAAAAAAACACTAATAAAATGTACACAAGAAGAACTTTTCAACTTTCATCTTGACTCAAATAACATCACTAAAATAACACCAAAAAATACAAAGGTAGAACTTTTAAGTGATGATACTCAAACATATGAGGGAAAAATAGTAAAAATAAAAACTGTTAAATTTTTTATACCTACATATTGGGAAGTTAAAATTGAAAAGCTTGAAAAGCCAAATATATTAATAGATATAGCGTTAAAATCTCCTTTTAAATACTGGAAGCACCAACATGTTTTTACAAACCAAGGAGATTTTTGTGAGCTTAAAGATATCATAGAATATAAGCTTCCTTTTGGTGTATTTGGAAAATTAGTTAATCCATTTCTTAGAAATGATATTACTTCAATGTTTGAGTATAGACATGAACAAACAAAAAAGATTTTAGAAAAGATTAACTGACATTTTAAAGATACTAATATCTTTTTATTTATTATAGAATAAAATAAAAAGGATATAAATATGCCACATATAGTTTTAGAGAAAGCAAATACAGTACAAGAGTGTTTTGATGTTATTGACTTAAGTGCAAATAAAATAGAAGGAGGTGTACTTAAAATTACTGATAAATATATAAGTGGTAGAGGAACATCTGCTTTAATAGAATCTGTTGTCGTTGAAAATGGTAAACCCCAAAATTTCTTTATACAACTTTCATCAAAAGGTGATGCAGTTACTGTACGTCTTTTCCCTCTTACAGATCCAGAAAAAACAAAAGGTGTCAAAACTCTTATGGGAATCATCGCTGATACAATTAAAAAATCTAATGAAAATATAAGCTATGGTAAAAATAATCTTCAAGATTTTCTTATAGAATAGTTTTTGATTTTTTAGATGATATTTATACTCTATCCACATCAACTTTTTCAAGATATATCACAGCTAAAAAATAAAACAGTTCTTCTTATAGAAGAGCCTTTATTTTTTACACAATACAGATTTCATATACAAAAGTTAGTTTTACACCGTGCAAGCATGAAATACTATGAAGAATATTTAAAATCTAACAATATAAGCGTTTTATATTTTGAAGATGAAAGCTATTTTAAAACCTATGGAGATTCAGAAGTATATATTTATGATGTAGCCGATGATTGGCTTCTAAAAAAAATACAAAAGAACTTTTTAAATTTGAGTATTTTAGAAAGTCCAAATTTTTTAAATCCTAATGATTCAAATAAGTTTTTTCATAAATACTATATAAATAGAAGAAAAGACTTAAATCTATTCATAGATGTAAATCAAAAACCTTTTGGTAATAAGTGGAGTTTTGATACTGAAAATAGAAATAAACTTCCTAAAAATAATGTTTTGCCATTGTCATTTTCTTATAGTAATAGATTTGTTGATGAAGCAAAGAAGTATTGTGGAAAATTTGAAAGTATTGGAATATGTAAAGAGTTTTATTATCCTATTACTTTTGATGAAGCTTTTGCAAATTTGAATTATTTTTTACAAAATAAGTTTGAAAACTATGGAACATATCAAGATGCTATAGTAAAAGAGAAAAGCTTTTTGTATCACTCAAATATTTCAAGCAGTCTAAATATTGGCTTATTAAGTTTAAACGACATTATAAAAAGTGTTGCTAAAGAAGATGTACCTTATAATTCAAAAGAGGGCTTTATAAGACAAATTATTGGTTGGAGAGAATTTATGCATACAATTTATAAAAGTAGTCATGTCTCCTTACGTACCTCAAATTATTTTCATTTTACAAAAAAAATTTCATTAAAACTTATATCTGGAAATAGTGGGTTAATGCCTTTAGATGATTGTATAAAAAAACTTTCTTATACTGGATATAACCATCATATAGAAAGGTTAATGATATTAGGGAATATATTTTTACTATTAGAAATCAAACCAAACGATGTATATGAATTTTTTATGGCGAACTATATTGATGCTTATGATTGGGTAATGGTAGGAAATGTATATGGAATGAGTGGCTTTAGTGATGGTGGAAGTATCACTACAAAACCCTATATAAGTTCTAGTAATTATATCATCAAAATGTCGAGTGATTATAAAAAGAGTGAATCATGGAGTACTATTTGGGATGGTTTGTATTGGAGATTTTTGGATAAATATAAAGATTTATTTCAAAACAACCATCGTATGAAAATGCAACTAGCACTTTTACAAAAGATGGATACAGGGAAACTACAAAATCATAAAAATAAAGCAGAATCATTTATCAAATCTATACAATTATGACTGATATAAAATAGCTTTATAATTAAAGGAATTTAAGATGCAAAAAAGATTACAATATGTCATTAAATCAAATCAAAATAGATAATTTGGTTACTATTACACAATGAGAAAAGATATAAACCAAAAAATGCAAATATTAAGTGACAGTGCCAAATACGATGTTAGTTGTAGCTCTAGCGGTGCAGAAAATAACTACAAGACAGGTGAGTTAGGTGCTACACAAAATTCAGGTATTTGTCACTCTTTTACAGCAGATGGGAGATGTGTCTCACTTCTAAAAGTTTTGCTTACAAATTTTTGTATCTATGACTGTGCATATTGTATAAATAAAGTTTCAAATGATATCCCAAGGGCTGCTTTTGCTCCACGAGAATTAGCCGATATCACGATAAATTTTTATAAAAGAAATTATATTGAAGGGTTATTTTTGAGTTCAGGTATTATCGATAGTGAAGATCATACAATGAATCTTATTTTACGAACGCTTAAAATTTTACGTCATGAATATAAATTTAATGGATATATTCATGTAAAACTTATCCCTGGAAGTGATGCAAAACTTATAAATCAAGTGGTACAACTAGCTAGCCGTGTAAGTTCAAATATAGAGTTGCCAAGTGACAAATCACTTCAACTTTTAGCGCCAAATAAAACAAAAGAGAAAGTACTCCAACCTCTTAAACTGGCCCGCGATATAAGTATGGAAAGAACAAATAAACCTATAGGGATGTCTACTCAACTTATCGTAGGAGCTACACGTGAAAGTGATATGGATATATTAGCCCTAAGTTCTTCTTTGTATGATAAAGCACTTTTAAAAAGAGTTTATTATAGTGCATATATCCCTGTAAATGATGATAAAAATCTACCCGCACTAGGTACTTCAAAACCACCACTTTTACGAGAACATCGTTTGTATCAAGCTGATTGGTTGTTGCGATTTTATGATTTTAAAGCAGAGGAGATACTTAATGTTGACAATCCAAATTTAGATGAAGAACTCGATCCTAAAATGGTATGGGCTTTAAATAATATGCAGTATTTTCCTATGGAGATAAATAATGTAAGTTTAGAAGAACTTATTCGAATCCCTGGTATTGGAGTAAAAAGTGCATATAAAATAATAAATGCTCGAAGATTTAAAAAACTTCGTTTTGAGGATTTAAAATATCTCAAAATATCAGTTAAAAAAGCAAAATACTTCATAATGTGTAATGGAAAATATCAAAAAGAGATTCCTCTATATAAAGAAAATATAAAGCTTGATTTTTTAAAACCAACGAAAAAGAAAGAGTTAAGTTTATTTGACATAGATTATAGTGTAATTACAGGGCAATTATGATAGTTCTATATGACTCAAGTTTTGAGGGTTTTTTAACTCTTGTATATAAGGTCTATTATGAAAAAATAACTCCCTCTAAAATAATAAAAACATATCCTGATACACTTGTCTTAGAGGAAATAGTAGAGATCAAAACACATAGCATACAGGCAAAAAAAGTTCTTGATGCTTTAAAAAAAGAATTTACAAGAAAAAATTTCGAATCGATATTTCATATATTTATGTGTGATAGTAAAGAGTTTGAGTTACATTTGTTGCATTTTATTTTATTGGGATTTAAAGATCAAAAACAACTTTCAAATATAAATTATCCTTTTATTTTTACTATACAAAATCTTTTAAAAGAATTTTTTAGACACAATCATAAAATGACTGGATTTGTACGATTTATAGAACTCGAAGATACAACACTTTATGCAAAAGTAGATTCCAAATTTAATGTGATCTATTTTTTAGGAAAACATTTCTTAAAAAGATTCAACAATCAAAATTATATAATACACGATATCGAAAGAAAAATAGCATTCATAAAAAACAATGATTTTATAGGAGTGCAAGAGGTGACAAATTTTGAGGAACCAAAAATAAGTGATGATGAACAAAAATTTTCCAAACTGTGGCAAACATTTTTTAAAAGTGTCGCAATAGAATCGAGAAAAAATACAAATCTACAAAGACAACTCGTACCACTTTTATATAGAACCTATATGAATGAATTTTGTGAAAACTAATGAAGTGAAATTCTTATGAAAATAAAAAAGTATTAAGTTTGAGTGTACTTTGGTAAATATCTCATACTTAAGTATACTTCATGTAATTGTTGAAATGAAAATAGAACTAAAAGATATCTTAAAATAAGTGCTAAATTATTATATACCTTTTAGTCTATTATAAAAGTTAAGTTTTAATAAATCTCAAGTAAAAACCTCCTTGTTAAAAAAGTTAATACTTTAGTCTTTAGAACTAAAGCTTGTAGAATTATAAATCAGAAAAGTTTAAAACAAGTTTAAATATTAGCATTATATTGTTTTAAGTGCTAAAAATATTAGCATTGTAAGTTGACAAGTGCTAAAAATTTCATTATAATTTTTTCATGTTTTTCAATATAGGATAAACAAAATTTAATTTAATGGTGTATTAGAGATTGTGATTCCTAAACTAGAAAAGAAATTATTAAAAAATGCATAGAGATTAAATAGGGGTAAACTATGAAAAATAAAATTATATCATCACTGAAAGCACTAGGATTATTTATATGAAAATCTATATCCAGAATATAAGAGGAAAACTTGTAAGAGACTCCGTAAAAAGTGAAAAGTAAGGTTAAAAAGAATAGAATGGTGCAATGAAAATAAACCTAAATATGAACTTAGAAGATATAAGTCAGATCACAATTGGTGCATTTGCTCTTGCTGTTCCAGTGTCTTTTTCTGAAGAGGCTTGGAGACTAGGAGAAACATTACCTGTTATTAATATTATCGCATTACTTTTTTTAGCTTTTTCTTTTTTAGCTTTTTATGCTTATGAAAGTGTATTTCAAGCTAATATTAAACATAGGTATTCTGTATTTATATTTAGAATAGTATTTGCATATACCATTGCATTGTGTGTAGTTGCTTTAATACTTTTAAGTATCAATAAATTTCCAATTATGACAGAACCCCTTATCGCATTAAAAAGACTCATAGTTATAGCTATGCCAGCTTCTATGGGAGCAATTATTGTTGATGGACTGGATAAGGAATAGGAAAATGCTTAGGAAAAATATAAAAGTATCTTTATGCCTAGGTGGAGGTGCTGTTTTAGGTGCTTTTCATATAGGAGTCTTAAAAGCTTTAGATGAACTTAGTATAGAAATTGAATCAATTTCATGCACTAGCATAGGCTCAATAATAGGGGCATTATATGCTTCAGGAAAAGATGTAAAAGAGATTGAAAGATTAGCGCTTAATATTGAGTGGAAAGATTTATATACAATTGCTATTTCTAAATTAGGGATACTAACAAATGAGAAAATTAGTTCTTTTCTCAAAAAAAATATAGGCGATAAAAACTTTGATCAACTTAAAATTCCATTATTTGTAGTAGCTACAGATATTAAAAATGGAAATAAAGTTGTTTTAAATAAAGGTAGTGTATCAAAATCTGTTATGGCTAGTACTTGTGTTCCAGGTATATTTATTCCAATACGAATAGAAAATAATCTTTTGGTAGATGGTGGTATAGTGGAAAATGTTCCTATCCTTACAGCTAAAGAGCAAGGAAGTGATTATATAATTGCCGTTGATTTAAATGACAAACATTCGTATAAGGAGCCAACCAATATTTTGGAGGTACTTCTAAATAGTTTTGAATTTTTATCAAGAAGTTCTGTAAAAGAGCATGAAGTTGAAGCTGATTTAATCATTAAACCAAATTTGGAAAACTTCAACTGTATAAGCACAAATCAAATAAAAAGTTTGATTGATAAAGGATATGAAGAATCTTTAAAAATTCTAAAAAAGGAGTTTAAAATATGAAAAATTTTTTTGAATATTTGTCAACAATTTTATACTTGTTTGCATCTATTATTTTAACTTGTATGTCACTTGCGATTATGTGGTGGTCTGTAAGTGAAAGCTTCCATGCAATAAATAATTTTTCATTAGAAAAAGAGTTTATTTTTACAATGCTCCAATCGGTTGGAACAGTTATTATTTCAATTGCAATTCTAGATATTTCTAAATATATGATAGAAGAAGAAGTTTTTAGAAATAAAGAATTAAGAGAGCCTCAAGAAGCGAGAAGGACTCTAACTAAAATCATGACTATTATTGCAATTGCTGTTAGTGTGGAGGGATTAGTGTATATTTTCAAAGCAGGAACCGTTGATTTAAAACTATTAGTATATCCATCTTTATTGATTATAACATCAGTAATAGTTATAATAGGTCTTGGAATTTATCAGAAACTTAGTAGCAATATAGAAAGTAAATCGTAAAATTTATAAAAATAACAGTAATAGAAAGCATTATAATGAAAACAAAACAAATTATAGACTTAATGGAAATTGATGAAAACTCCTTAGATATGGAGTATATAAATATTTTAATTTCGAATGAGAATGAGTTTAAAAATGCTAAAAGTAGATATAAAAATAATTTTTATACTCTTCTTATTAGAAGTATTACTCATGAAACTTTTGAGGAAAGTAAAGCGAAAAAACTTTTTGAAGAAATATTAATTCACTTAAAGGATTTAAATAATAAATTAAATAGAGATGTAGGTATAGTTGTTGCTGCTATTGATTATCTTCATAACATCAAAAATATAATTTCAGAACCAAAAATTATAGAGGAAGATAAGAGTGAATTTATTACTGAAATATCAACTAGGGACGAGTTGACTTCCCTATATATAAGGGATGTTTTTGATATATTTTTAGATAAATCATTATCTGATGCAAAAAGAAAAAATGAGAAGTTGTCACTTTTGATGATTGATGTTGATGATTTTAAAAAAGTTAATGATTCCTATGGACACCAAAAAGGAGATGAAGTATTATCTAGTATAGGTGAAATACTGAATAAATCAATTAGGGATATTGATTTTGCAGCTAGATACGGGGGAGAAGAACTAACTATTATCATGCCAAACACCACTATCAGTAATGCAACACAAATAGCTAATAGAATTAGGGAAGAGATATCTACAATTGACTTTGATGGTTTTAGTGTAACTGTTAGTATAGGAATAAGTGAAATAAATCAAAGTATAGATAACGCTAAAAAGTTAATTAAATCAGCGGATGAAGCACTATATAAAGCTAAAAATAGTGGTAAAAATAATGTAAAAGTATGGCATGATTTCAATTAATTATTTTTGCAATAATCAAAAATTAATTGCTCGAAAAAAGCACTAAAAATATTAGCTAAGTATATAGATGTAATGGCTATAGTAAATCTCAAGTAAAAATCTTCTTGTTAAAAAAGTTAATACTTTAGTCTTTAGAACTAAAGCTTGTAGAATTATAAATTAGGAAAGTTTAAAAAAAGTTTAAATATTAGCATTAAATTGTACTAAGTGCTAAAAATATTAGCAGTATATCTTGACAAGTGCTAAAATTTTTATTATAATTTTTTCATGTTTTTCCAATATAGGATAAACAAAATTTAATTTATAGGAGAACTAACAATGTTACTAACAAAATTTGAACCATTTCAGGATATGAATAATTTTTATAGAATTATTGATAACTATCCTACTATTGAAGAGAATAACTCAATCAGTAGATATACACCACAAGTTAATACAAGAGAGGGAGAATTTGCATATCATATAGATATAGATTTACCAGGTATGAATAAAAATGATATTAATATTAATATTCATGAAAACTCATTAACAATATCAGGTGAAAGAAACCATAAAGGAGAATTAAAAAAAGAAGATTATTATAAAATTGAGACATTATTTGGAAAGTTTGAAAGAATATTTACTTTGCCAGAGAATATAGATACAGAAAATATTACAGCGAATAGTACTAATGGTGTATTAGAGATTGTGATTCCTAAACTAGAAAAAGCAATTATTAAAAAAAGAATTGAGATTAAATAGGAGTGAATTATGAAAAATAAAATTATATCATCATTGGTAGCACTAGGATTAGCTACATCATTAAATGCAACATCATTTTTTACAACTGAACGAGATAATAACTATATAGAATTTCATAATGATATTATAAAGTTTTTTAATAATGATAGTTTTTTTACTACACCATATAAAACATATAGTATGAATTACTCTTCCTCTTATCCTAAAATGAATGCTTTTGAGAATGATAAAAATTATACTTTTAAGTTTGAATTATCAGGTATAGATAAAAAAAATATCAAAGTAACTATAACTGATCAAAATATACTTACAATAATAGGTAAGAAACAAGAATTATCAAAAGAAGAAAAGAATAATATGATTAGACAAGAGCATTATTATGGATCATTTAGTAGAAGCATTTCATTACCAGATGATATTGATACCAATAAAATAAAAGTAAAACATGATAATGGTGTGTTAAATGTTATTGTTAATAAAGATACTAAAAAAATCAAAAAAGGAGTACGTACGTTAGCTATAGACTAGTATAAAATGCTTTTAGCAATTTTAATTCTGCTAAAAGCATTTATGACAAAAATTAAATTTTTATCATTATAAACACATTATTTTATCTATGAAACTACAAAATAAGTATATGAAATAATTTCTATATTTACTATAATGGATAAAACAAAGGATTTAATATGTCTTGTCAAAAATGTACCGAAAAATTTGGATTAGAAAATAAACCTTCGACGATTTATTTCATGAGTGAGTTTGATGAACTTGAATTAAAATTACGAAAACTTTTAAGAAAATTACAGTGTAATATTGAAGAAATCAATGGTTTTATTTCTATCAAAACGAAAAGCACAGAGGGTTTCTTTATTGAACATCTTGATACCTTTAATGTACAGTTTAATGATCTAGAAAAAAAAGATATAAAACTTTTTATTGAGGATAATCAAAATCCTTTTACCTACCGTTCTATACTTTTAGCTAAACCTATGCAAAGATTTATTAATCTTATTGAAGACAGAGTATTTTTTGACATTATAAATAATGAATCACTCACTTCTCATTTTCAGCCAATAGTTGATGTGAAAAATAACAGTATTTATGGTTATGAAACACTGGCACGGGGTGTAAGAGAAGATGGTACTTTAGTGTATCCAAATGAATTATTTCATAAATCACAAAGATATGATTTGAATTTTAAACTTGATCGTTTGTGTCGTGAAAGTTCTTTAAAAACTGCAGCCACCAAAAAAGTGCATCAAAAAGTATTTATTAACTTTATACCTACCTCAATATATGATCCCGAATTTTGTTTAAACTCTACCGTAAAGTGGGCGAATCAATTAGAATTTGATCCTTCTCAAATTGTTTTTGAAGTGGTTGAAACTGAGCTGGTAAAAGATCAAAAGCATTTAAAAAAAATATTAGAATATTATAGAAAAAAAGGTTTTAAAATAGCTCTTGATGATGTTGGAGAAGGGTATTCAAGTTTAAACATGCTTATAGAACTCAAACCAGATATTATTAAAATTGATAGAAATATCATAAATGGGATAGATAGCAATGAACTTAAACAGTCTGTTTATAGAGCCCTCTTTAATCTTGCAAAAGAACATGATATTACTGTATTAGCAGAGGGTGTAGAAACAAAAGAGGAGTTAAAAACTATTAATTCAATTGGTGTGGATTTAGTACAAGGGTACTATTTTGCTAAACCTTGTGCTGAACCTATAAGAAAAATATTATGAACAAATTATTCTCATTTCTACAAGACTTTGATGAAAATTCTATTGAGAATATATTTGAAAATTCTATTTCTCCTATTGTAATAACTGATGCAAATTGGAAAAAAGGATTAAAGATAATATATGTCAATCGTGCTTTTTGTAACGCTACAGGCTATATGCAAGATGAATTAATTGGTAAAAATCCAAATATATTTCAAGGGAAAGATTCAAATTATAAGGTTATAAAAGAGCTAAAAACAGAATTATTAAAAGGAAATAGTTTTTCGGGACAAAGTATAAATTATAGAAAAGATGGTAGCCCATACCATGTTCATTGGTCTATTAATCCTATACAGACTAAAGATAAAACAATAGGATATATATCTTACCAAAAAATTATAGATAAAATACAAAAAAGGAAATATAAGGAGTTGTTAAATTCTGTTTTAGAAACATCTGAAAATATTATTATAATTACGGATCTTGATGGATTTATTATATATGTTAATGATGCGTTTACTGAAAAGCTTGGTTATGATAAAAATGAGCTTATTGGAAAGCATAGTAGAGTCTTGAAATCTGGTAAACAAAATTTAGCGTTCTATCAAAATATGTGGAATGAGCTTCTACTTAATGGAGTTTTTTCAGATATATTTATTAGTAAAAAGAAAGATGGAACTTTCTTTTCCGAAAAAAAGAATATAAGAACACTAAAAGATGAAATACAAAACCCTATTTATTATTTAAGTTGTGGAGAGGATATTACTAGTAAAATTGAAAAGGAAAAGAATTTGTATGCAGCAATTTACAAAGATAGCCTTACGGGAATTTACAATAGGAAAAAATATGATGAGATTATAGATAACTTGATTTTTTTATATGAGATGAAAAGTCATATTTTTTCATTAATTTTACTTGATGTAGACTTTTTTAAAGATATAAATGATACATATGGACATGATATTGGAGATTATATTTTAGTAGAATTGTCAAAAGTATTGGTAAATAATACAAGAAACAGTGATATGTTATTTAGATGGGGTGGAGAAGAATTTATAGTTATTATTAAATCAGGAATCGATGAATCTTATAACTTATCAGAAAAATTAAGAGATGTTATTTCAAAAAGTAAATTTCAGTCAATCAAAATAACAGCAAGTTTTGGTGTAGCTCAAATGGAAAAGAATTTAACAAAAAAAGATTTATTTACTAATGTTGATAAAGCTTTGTATAAAGCTAAAAATGCAGGGAGAAATAAGGTTGTGATATATAATAAATTATAAATTGAATTAGATATTTTGAAACTACTTTAATATAGAGTTTAGAATTTATCAAACAACATTAAATTACTACAAATTAATACTTCTATCTTATATAATGAATACATGAATTATAAAAAACAAAGACTTAAACCTTTACCTACTAAAAGAAGAAACTTAGAGTTTGAAGAATTTGATGATAATCGTTTTATTGAGATGGCATGGCAAGATAGAGTGCCATTTGATATTATTTATTTACAGTATGGACTAACTGAAAATCAAGTAAAAAATAAAATGAGAAAACTAATTAGTAAAAAAGCATATAATAGGTGGAGAAAAAGGGTTCATGGAAGAATTACGAAACATATAAAAAAATGTGACCATAAAGCAACAAGATTTCAAGGTCCATGGTAATGAAAAAATATGACTGAGATTTTACAATCGTTAAATACTTTTTATCACTAGTTAAACAATGGGAGATTATAGTTCAAGAAATAAATTTTCATATAAACTCTCATCCTAGAAAGATACTGATTTATAAAGATTCTAAATCAGTTTTTAGATTTTGGTATGGTTAAAACTGTTGATGTATAGATTACTTTTAGACCTTTAGTATTGATTGTAGAAATGATTGTTCTTCCTTTTAATTGAACATACTTTTCTGTCATAAACAACAAATTATTAGAAAGTAAGCTTTTTTAATACATCATCAATAGCATCAAACTCATTGGCTATATTTAGTAAAGGTTTTTTATTAAATACTTCAAACATTGGCATAAATATTTTGATATCTTGACTTGCTCGTGTAATAGATACATAAGTAAGTCTATACTTCTCTTCATCACTCATATATCTATTATCAGATAAAGAAAATAGATCGATATATGCTACATCATGCGTACTTCCTTGAAGTTTATGGATAGTTGATGAGTGTACATACTGCACATCTGCAAACATATCTCTAACTGCATAAAAAGTTTGCCATAACTCTTTTTTACGTGGATGTTGAGCACTTTTTGCTGAGCTTACTATTGATTTGAGTTTATCATTAAATACTTTTATGCTAGTAGGCTCCAAAACTCGAAATATTTGTTGCTCGAGCGCACCCACATCTCTACACTCCCAGTAGTTTATATTTAATGTTTCATGGTACTTTAAAACTGCACTTGCTAGTTCTACAACTTGACCATTATGATATAGTGAGATATCATTTACACTATAGGCTTCTTTAAATCGTATCGTATCACCACGTAAAAAAGTAGGGGGATTAAAAACTTGGTTTTGTTCCCAAAATTTTTTTCGTATGAGTTTATTAAAAGAGTCCACATCACTATTTTTATATGTTGCTATTATTTTATCTTCATTGTACCACTCATCATTTTTGTGAAAATCTTCTAAAAATTCTCTATGATTACTAAAAAACTTCAACTCTTCACTATAGTTTTCACTAAAAAATTGTTTGAGTGGAATAAAGTTTTTTGTTTGGATACTTTCTCGTAGTTTTGTTGCAATATTGATAATATAACTATCTTTTGCTTGTCGTACTACTTCTTGTAGTGAAAATCTATTTTTGAGTTTATATATTTGGTTCTCACTGTTATCCACTGGCAGTAACTGAAAAGGATCACCTATAAAAAATACAAAGTTTACTCTCTCTTCTTCTATAGCTTCTTGGATATAGTGAAATAATTCTGAGCCTATCATCGAGCTTTCATCTACTATCAAAATCGATGCACTATCGTGAGTTTTTTTTGTTTTATCTACTTTAAAAGTCTCTACACCCTTATCAAAGTCTCGAAAAGGTTTGATACCTAAAAAAGAGTGAATAGTTTTACAAGAAGCTTGTATTTTATTTTTTCGTAACATTTCAGATATCACACCCACTGCTTTATGTGTAGGTGCAGTAATCGTAAAAGAAAAATCAGTATCTTTTTTATCTCTAAAGTATTTTGCAAGTTGTGAAGTAAGAAATGTTTTTCCAGTACCAGCAGCTCCTGTAAGTGAAAGCATATAATCAGAGATGTCATCTGATTTTAATATACTTTTTACTCTATTATCTATAAGAGCGGTTATATTATTAAAAACCTCTTGTTGATGGGATGTTAATTGTGGAGCTGTTTTATTTTGCTCTAAAGGTGTAGTTTGTTTTATTAGTTCGTTCATTTATAATTTTATTCTCTTTTTAAATACATCTAGACCATAATAATCTAGCAAAAATACTGGAAAAGAACTTAAAACAGCTACTTTATTCTCTTTATCTATAAATTTTGATTTTTGATTATCAAATATTTCTAACTGTTCAATTATATGTTCTGGAAATTTAAAAACATCCTTTACTATAAAATTTGCTTTTTTTGAGTTTTCATCAATTATAAAAATCCAATCCACATAAGTTAGTTTCTCTATATGCTGTAAATTATTGTTAGAACTCTGGGATACAAGGCCTTTATAGCTTCCTATTGATTCTACAATAGTATTTTTAAAATCAACACTATCTTTTAAATGCTTAATTGCTTCTACCATTGGATAACTCACAAATAGTTTGCCTTTATCATATTCATCATTAAATAAATTTAACATGTTAAGAAGTTTTGTATCACAAGCATGATGGGCATGGCTATCATAATCAAAAAATAAATATCTTGTAGAAACTTGATTTGTATGAATAATTTCACCAGCTTCATTTTTCGGTTTCAAAATAGTTACTAAATCTAAATCATCATCAATTTCTCCATCAATTAAAAACTCTTCATATAATCGATATATAGCTGTTCCATAGCATATAACTATATCTTGACTAATATTAGTCTCTTTTTTATGAAGAAAGTGTTTTTTTATATTTTTGAATATGATGGGTTCTGTATCTTTACCTTCAAATATAAATAAAATATATTCTTGTTTACTCAAAAGAACCAGCTCTGTACATTTTTTCTATATTATGTGCTTCTCTTAGCTCTTTATGTGTTCTATCTTTTAATGATGTTATCTTTTGATTATCCATGATAAAGTAGCAATCTGGACGAAGTAAATCATTTGAGATATTTGATGTGTTGTGAGTAGTCAAAATAATTTGAGTATTTGTTATATCTCGTAGTTTTTCTATAATAATAGTAGATAAATCATGATGATAAAAAGCATCAAACTCATCAATAAATATAAATGAAAGTGAATTATCTTCAATTAGTCTCTGATACCAAAAATAAAAAAATAATAATGAAATAGTTCCCGATGATGCTATCCTAAAAAAGTCTATCTCTTTATTATCAAATTTTTGAAATATTTGAAATTTACCATCTACTTCTCTTGATATTAGATTACAGTTTATTCCCGCAGTATTTAAAAATTCTTGTAAATTTGATAAATTACCCCTACTTGCAATCCCATCAGGTATATTATGATTACCTTGCTCATAGCCTATATATACTTTTTCCTCTAATGTTTTAAAAAATAACATATTATTAATAAATTTTCTGAATTTTTCAAATGTATTATTTATTAAGCTGTCTTCTAATAGAGTATTATTCGCAATGTAAGAGATAATAGAAATATTTGATTCACCTACATTTTTGGTAAGATTTTCCGTGCCTTTTGCATTTGTCTTAAAAATAGTGCTTTCTTCTCTATTAATCATTGCGAAAAGTTCATTATTTATGATTAGTTTTTCACTAATTAATGTTTCAATATCACTTTTTGTATATGTATATTCAACATCTACATCATTTAAAAGAAAAATAAATTTAAATGTAGCTTTTTTTTCACTGCTGTTAGCATTTAAATAATTGTCATATTTTACTTCTCTTTTTCTCTTCTCTGTCAAATGATGTATCAAATCAAATATCGCCAATCCCAAATTAGACTTACCACATCCATTATGTCCATAAATAATACCTGTATTTGCAATTCCATTTTGGATACATTCTTTATTGAATTCAAAATTATTAGTATCACTTAAATCAAATGTAAACTTTTCATTGAAGTTTTTAAAGTTTGTTATCTCTACTTTTTTTAACACAATATACTCTTTATATTTATTTTTAGAGATTTTATCATAAGTAAACTAAACTAGCCGTAAAAAAATTACGCTAGTTTAAATATAGTATATCTCTAAATCAATAACTACGAGGATCAATTCCCAATATTTGCATCAATTCCTTTTTGTCTTCCCATTCATTTATAACTTGTTTTGAAAAAAATACTTTTTGTATGTCAAATTCTATTAGCTCCATATCTTTTCTAAAAGCTTCTGCATATCCTGTTTGTGTTTCATGAACTCTAACTGAAGAGACTTTTACATCTCCTTCACCATTTGTAAATGTAGTATTTTTTAAAATAAGGTCAACAAATTTTAAAAACATCAAACTATAACTCTCAGCACTAGGGGAGATAGGCATCTCTATCCAACGCTGGGAATTAGACTTGAAAAACTCTTTAAAATTATTTTCTTCCCCTTCCCACATAGAATAGACATGATCAAATGAATCTATAATATTTTTGATATGTTTTTTTGTTAATCCAAAATCTAAAATCATATATCCATTATCTAGTTTATTTGAAGTAAAAAATACTTCGACCTCATAAGAGTGTCCATGAATAGATTTTTTACATCTGTCGGTACTACAGTTTCTAACTATATGTGCACCTTCAAATTTAAACTTTTTTCTAATTATCATCTATACTCCAAGATAATGTTTGATTTTCGAAGAGTGGTACTACTTTTTCATTTTTATAGGAATAAACTTCTGGAACTGTAAAATCTTTTTTTACTAGTTTTATACTTTTATTAATAGGTTCTAATCCATAAATTTTCTGTGCATTTAAACTCACAAAAGCATTTAAATTATCTAGTCTTCCATGCTCATCAAAAAGTTGTGTTAATACTTGTAATGCAATAGGGGATGAAAATATTCCAGCAGCTCCATGATGACACTCTTTTGTATCTTTTTGATGTGGTGCAGAGTCTGAACCAAACATCACTTTAGGATGTGCACTTAAAGCAAGCTCTTGCAATGCCTGTTTATCTTCAGGTCTTTTTACTATTGGTTTACAAAAAACATGTGGATTTAACATCCCACCAGCTACCTCATCCAATGTTAAAAGTAGATGATGCACAGTTATTGTTGCATATAAATTATCATATTTTTTAAGTAAATGAATAGATTCTTTGCTAGAGATATGTTCCATGATGATTTTTAACTCTGGGAAATTTATAGCCAATGATTCGTAAATAGGTAAAAACTCTTTTTCTCTATCCATAACAAAACCTTGTGTTTCTCCATGTACACATACAGGGATACCAAGTTTAGACATTGATTCAAGAGTAGGTCTTAAAACTTCTACATCCATAGAAGATACTCCAGTCTCAGAGTTAGTTGTAACACAAAAAGGATAAAGCTTAACTGCAATTATCTTATCTTTTATATCTTTTAAAAACTCATATGTATAATCAACTTGAAAAAATATCGTTACATGTGCTTCAAAATCATCATCTTTAGATGCCTCAAGTATTCTTCTTTTATATGAAAGTAAAGCCTCTTTTGTAGTAATAGGGGGCAAAATATTAGGCATGATGAGTGCCCCAGAATATTGTTTTGAGGTGAATGGTGTCACAAGTTTTAGCATATCATCATCCCTTAAATGAAGATGCATATCAAGGGGTGAATTTATTGTAAAGTTTTTCATGCTGTTAAAATCCTTTTAGTTATCGCAACTTAGTCGCATTAAGTATGCGACATAATATCTAAATGCAACTTAGTTGCAATAAAAGATATAAAAATATCAATTATTTTTAAGGATGGGGTGAGATATTTTATAATAAAACTTTTACTATAAAACAAGCACCTTGATTTTTATTGATTACATTTATAAAACCATCCATATTTCGCTCTATAATGTTTTTAGACATATATAGCCCAATTCCTGAGCCTTGGGTTTTATGTCTCGTAGTAAAATAGGGTTCAAATATTTTGTCCAATATTTTATCTTCAATACCACCTGCATTATCTTCAATTTTTACGATGGCATAATTGTCGCCAGTTTTTATCTCGATTTTTATCAATGGATCTTCAATTTTTCTTTCTATAAAAATATCTTTTGCATTACTTAAAATATTTAATATAACTTGTGAATATTCATTTTTAAAACCAAGAACAGAATTATCTGATATAACATTAAATTCAACATTTATACTATGATATTTCATAGATGATTCTACTATGAAAAAAGCATCTCTACATGCTTCTTCAATACTAAATAGCTCTTTTTCCCCTTGAGGATTAAAAAAGTTTTGAAAATCACTAATTGTTTCAGACATATAAGAAGTGAGCTTATTTGCCTCTTTCATTTTACTTGTCATATATTCTTGTGTAAATTTGTCAAACTCATAAGTGATTTTCATGTTTGTTAAAATAGCAGAAATTTCAGCAATTGGTTGTCTCCATTGGTGGGCAATATTTCCTATCATCTCTCCCATAGATGCTAATTTTGATTGTTGTATTAAAATTTGTTCTTGTTCTAAACGCTGGTTTATCTCTTTTTGAATTTTATCTTCTAGGTTTTCAATCATATTGTTCATCATTATTTTTAGTTCATTTAATGCAACATTGTCTGTATCTTTTGTAAGTCTCGTTCCTAAGTTTCCACCTTTTATGTTCTCCAAAACTTTTGTGGCATCTTTGATCAATAACTCATTTTTTTCAACATTATTTTGAATGTTTTCAACGTTCAGATTGATTATATTTGCCATTTGAGAAAATTCATCATTTGATTTAACGCGTATTTTTTTAGCTTTATTTTTTTTGTTATTGAGATATTCAAAAAACTCATTTAGTCCATCTTGTACTTTATGAATAGATTGAACAATGTTATTAGAAACAATCCACCCTATGATAATTGCAAAAATCAAAATAACACTTAAAGATACTAATATCTCTATTTTTAGTTTACTTGATTTTTCTACAGCAGTAGAGTAAGCTGTTTTAGCATTATTTAAAAACTTACTTTGCTCTTCTAATAATTCGTTAAGGAGTAAATTAAACTGTTGTTTACTTGATGTTGTTACGTTTATATAAGCACCTTCTTCAAAGTCATTCTTTAAATACTCTTTTGTTTTTTCAAGAAATGTTTTGTATCTTATCCACATGCTATATATTTTTGGATTTTCTTCTTTATAGGTGATAAAATATTCATCGATATTAAAAATAATACTATTTAACTCTTTTTCGATTCTAACTCTTAATTTATTGTTAGGTGCCATAACTAAATTTTGACTCAGTTCTCTTACTTTATATAAAGGCTCTATGATATTTTCTTGTAAAAGCAAAACCTCTTGAGATTTAAAATAGACATTTTTTAATTTATCTTTGGAATTCTCACTTATTTGTATAGAGGTATAACCCAAAATTAAAATAGAAGAAAAAAGTATTAAAAAAAGTATCATGAGTTTATTTTTTATATTTAGTTTATTTATTAGTTTCATCTTTTACTCTTTTGGGTTTTATTGGTGTTTTTAAATGTTTTGGGCAATTTTTATCTCCTCTTATTGACCAATGATCTTTTGTAATTTGTATTTTCCATAATGGAATAATACCCCCTTTTGAGGGGTTATAAATTACCTCTTTATTTACGGCTATTACTTTATTTGGGGAGGGTACGGTTAATGTATATGCCATATTTTTTGCCCTATACAAGATATTTGTTACGACTTCTTCATATTCTTTTGTATCTATTTTTGTGACAAATAATTTGTTAATGTTATGTTGCATCACTTTATCATAAGGGATAGTTGACCAAGGGCTATTGTATTCATAGATAAAAAATACTGTCCATGGATTTTTATAGTACCAATCATCATCACCCCAAGTTAAGATATCCCAAGATTTTTTATGAAATAATTGTTTATAGATATCTTTTTCACTTGTAGTGATATCAAAAACTAATTTTACACCGTATTGTCTAAGCTGGAATTCTATCCCTTTCCATAAAAACATAAATCTATCTTGTGTAACAATTTTAAGTGTTAAACCAGTTAATAACTTTTTGATATTTTCTTGCGATAATGTATTTACAGGATACTCTTTTTTATCTGCTATTTTTTGAACTATGTTGTAGTTAATGGATGTAGTAAATGGTGAAATCTTTCCCTCTTTTTTATAAACAAAGTTTAAAAGATTTTCTTGATTAAGTGCCTGATTAAGCGCTTGTCTTACTTTCTTATTTTTTAGTGATTTATTTCCATTTATTAAATTAAAGTAAATGATAAAGTTATTTGTTGATTTTCGTATGACTAGTTTTGCATGATTTGAAAGGATAGTATCTATTTTTTTATTAAATGCAATAGGACTAATATCGAGTTTTCCTTCATAGTTTGTTACATAATCTAAAGCTTTATTCATATTTAATTGTGTGTATACAGTGACTTTGTTTATTTTAGGATATCTTTTATCCCAATAGTAAGGATTTGCAACTAGTTCTATTTTTTCTGATTGTTTTTCACCTAACGCATAACCACTTTTTAAGATATATGGTCCCGTTCCAAACGTCCCAGCAATAGTTGTAGCTGAACCTGTTTCTTCACCTTTAGGAGAATAGTTTTTTAAGTACTCATCAGTATAAAAATATATTCTAGCAAGATCTAAAAAAAACATCTCATATTTTTGTTTTAATTTTATTTGAAATTTGTACTTACTTATTTTTGTTACAGTAAAGTCAATTTTGTCAATATTTGTATAAAGAAAAGGATTTTTTTTGAAATGATTTAAATTTTTTATCACTGAATTGATATCTAAAGGTGAGCCATCTTGAAATTTTAAATTTTTTCTTAGTTCAAAGATATACGTAAAATCGTCGATTCTTTCATGAGATACTGCCAAGTCATATGACCATCCTTGTTTATTATCATCTGAACGAATGAGTCCTGCATTTGTGTTTTTAGCGATGTAAGAGTAGGGGATACTTGGTAGAAAAACTTTTATATGTGAGTTCTTATGTAGTTTGGGAGTGACCCTTGATAAAGCGTCATCATCTTTAAATTGTATTGGTTTTATTTCATTTGAAAATAAAAATACAAATAGTAAATTAAAAGTTATGATATATTTAAACAAGTCGATATCCAATACCAGAAAGATTAAACATAATATCTGTGGGTAATTTTTTTCTTAAATTTCTCACAAGTGACCTGAGTGCACTATCTGTCATGACATCATCTCCCCAAACATACTCTTGTAACTCTTCATATGTAGTCATTTTATCTTGATTTGATATCAGTCTTTCAAAAAAACAAATCTCTTTTTTATTTAATATTACGACTTTATTTTGATATGATAATTCTTTTTTGTCATAATCATAAATATAATCTTTATTTACTTTTAAAACCTCAATATTGTTTACATCAATAATATCAACGCATTTTTCTAAAGTTTCAAATAATTCATCCATATCAAGAGGTTTGATGATATATTTTTCCATATGCAATTCAACAGCTTGAAGTAAATATTTTTTATCTGTGTGGGCTGTTATCATTACTACTGGAATTTCTCTGTTAATAAGTCTTATTTGTTTTACAAATTCTATCCCATCTAAAATAGGCATATGAATATCACTCAAAATAATATCGGGGCTTTTTTCGTTAAAAATATCAAGTGCCTCTTGTCCATTTGAAGCTTGGTATACCTCTTTTACATAGTAGCCTAGAGAGTCAGCTATATTTTTTCTAACTCCCTCTTCGTCTTCAGCATAAAGGATAGTTAAGCTTTGTAACTTTTTCATAAATTCTTTTTTCATAAAAATCCTTTTTTCTAAGTATACTCTTAATATCTTAGTGACTAACTTTTACTAAACCATTATTTGAATTAGATTTTAAAAATCTAAGTATAGATGCTGATTCTTCATCATCAAGTGTTGTTCTTGCTCTCATTGATGGATAGATCGCTTCCCATTCTATCATACTTAAATGTGCAATTTGAGGTGGTGCATGACATACTGAACACATCTCAAAATATAACTCTTGTGTTTCATCCCAAATAGCTTCAATATCTTCAGTTACAGTATCTTTTGCTATTGTTCCTGCTAATTCAACTTCAGTTCCTGTTTTTTTAGTTACCACAAAACCATTTTCAAGAGTTGCGATTAAAAGTTCTTTACCAAGAGTAGAATAGATATTTTGTCCATCTTGAAAACCTTTTACTGTTACATCAAGTATCTCACCATTGTCATTTTTTACATTTACAGGAACACCAATAAAAAGCTTAGAAACTTTACCATCTTTTGCTGTTAGTTCTGTATCACTCTGGATTACAAATAAATTGCTTGCTTTGGCTTGGGCAAAAAGCCCAAGTACTAGTACTAATGTTGTTAATAATTTTTTCATCTCTTATCCTTCTATAATTTTTGGTGCACTGTATGCTACGTTTGGTTGTACTACACCTGCTTTTTTGATTGAAACAAGTACAGTGTTTGCTGTAGTTGCTTGTGCCATTGATGATGTTGGTCTAGAAGAAGTTAATAAATTAGCTTGTCCTGAGTTACATCTTACTTTTTTCTGATCGTTACCAAACATAGAATCTCCAGCATTTACATCTTCAGGAGAATACCAAGCTCCTTCTTCGATTGCAACTACACCATCTCTAATAGTATTAGTAACAACGACACCAGCTAAAACACTTCCTCTATCATTGTAAACTTCTACAATTTCACCATCAATAACTCCAAATTTTTTCGCATCATTTGGTGAAATTCTAATAGGTTCACGACCTTGTACTTTATGTACTTGTTGTACCCAAGTATTATCTAACTGAGAGTGAACTCTGTATGTTGGGTGAGGAGATACAAGATGTAGTGGATATTTAGCCGCTAACTCTTTATTTCCTAACCATTCAGCTGGTTCAAACCATGTTGGATGACCTTTAAAATCATCGTATCCATAAGCATCAAATTTTTCAGAGAAGATTTGAATTTTTCCACTTTCTGTTTTTAAAGCATTTTTTACTGGGTCTTTTCTAAATGCTTCATGTCTTACAAAGTCTCTTGAACTTTCAGGAATTTCATATTTCACTACACCTTCTTTCCAAAAATCTTCAAACGCGATTTTCATTTTTTTCTTAGCGTATGATCTTTTATAAAATCTTTCAATCCACTGCATACTAGTTCTTTTTCTAGTAAATTTTTTCTCTTTACCAAATCTTTTTGATAATTGAGCAAAAATCCAGTAGTCATCTTGTGATTCATATCTCGTATCTACTACTTTTCTCATTGCAAATAATCTATCTTGAGCGTATGACATACCTTGAGTAATATCATCTCTCTCCATAGTTGTAGTTGCAGGAAAAACTATATCAGACATCTTTGCTGTTGGAGTCCACCATGGATCAACAGTTATAATTGTGTCTAATGTTCTCATTGCACCTATTAATTCATTTACATTTGGTTGATGACCAATAGGAGACGAACCAGCACTAAGCATTACTTCAATTTTTGGATAAGTAACTTTTCCACCTTTAAATGTCACAGTTTTACCAGGATTTAAAAGTAAATCACTCATTCTAGAAGCTGGAATATTTAGATTTACTTTGTTTCCACCACCTTGTGGAACTCCACCAACAGTTGCTTTTTTAGAAGCTGCATCACCACCACCTGCATAATGCATAGAGAAACCAAAACCACCACCTGGAAGTCCGATTTGACCAATCATTGATGCTAAAGTGATAATAGACCAGTCAACTTGCTCACCATGGTGTGCTCTTTGCAATGCCCAGTTTCCAGCAATAAATGTTCTATTATCAACCATTGTTGTTGCTAATTCTTTAATAGTAACAGCTGGAATCTCTGTTAATTTTTCTGCCCATTGTGGAGTTTTTTCAATACCATCTTCTTTACCTAATAAATATGGTAAAAATTTATCAAAACCATGGGTATATTTTTTGATAAATTCAGCATCATATTTTTTTGATTTATATAAATAATGCATCATAGCCATCATAAGTGCTACATCAGAACCCGGTCTAATTTTAATCCAATCTGCACCAAACTCTTGTGCTGATTTAGTATATATAGGATCAATAGAGATAAATTTAATACCTGCTTTCTTATACTCTTCATAAGCATCGATATTTCTATGATTTGGTACGAACCAACCAATACGATTACATTTATAAAGGTCAGCTCCCCATAAAATCATCACTTTTGTATTTTTGATGATTTGTTCATGTGCAGTTTGAATAGAATAAACTTCCATATCTCCTACGATTACTGGATTTGTAGGCCCTGCTGCTCCATTTGAATACTCACCAGCAGTACCAACAGCACCACCGATTTGATTGAAAAATCTTCCTGCTAATGCATTTGGTTTAAATGCACCTGGATGAGACCATCCACCATAACAAGAGTTATAAAGTGATTGGTTTCCACCTTTTGCTTGTGCTTTTTTAATAGCCTCTGCTGCTAAATCTAAAGCTGTATCCCAAGATACTCTCACAAACTCCTCTTTACCTCTTAAATCTCCAGCATCTTTACCCTCTAAGTATGATTTTCTCACACAAGGGTATTTTACTCTTGAACTAGTTGTTACTCTATCTGCTAAACCTTTTACCATCACTGTAGGATTTGCATCAGAATCTAACTGAGGTGTAATATCTACAATTCTTCCATCTCTAACATGAGCATGAAATGGTCCATAATGTGATGCATGTGGAATTTTTTCTGTTCTGCTAGCAAATTCTTTTGCAACCATACCACTTACACTACCACTTGCAGCAACGGCTGCTGTTCCAATGGCACCTTTTTTTAGAAAGTCTCTTCTTGAATTATCCATCTTTTTTTCCTTGTATAGATTTGTTATGAGAGAAGTGTAACAAGAAAAAAGAGCAAAATAATCGAATAAGTTTCTATTTTTTTGCGATTAATTTGCTTCTTTTTTTATTTAAACTTCCACTATCTAAATTAAAGGAAAACATTATGAAAAAAATCAAATTAAGTTTAATTGCTATTTTAGCAGTTAGTAGTTGTTCTATTGTAAGTGCTAACTCTTTATCTGAAACATTAGCAAACGGAAAAGTAAGTGGTGATGTTAGTGTAACATATGAGGTTAGAAAACAAGACAAAGAGATAAGTACTTATTATTCTAATACAGCGTATTCTGTTGGTTCTATTGGTCTGAGTTATGAAACTGCAACATTAAATAACTTTAGTGCAACTATTGGATTTCGAGCATACTCTACATTATATGAAAATGATGCTAATGGCGCAGGTGGAGCAGGTGATGCGAGCGAAAGATTTTATCAAATTGATGGTAAAAATAAATCATCTGATGTTGAAAAATCATATATATCATATGACTTAAATAATTTTCATTTTAAATTAGGTAGACAATTTATCTCGACAGAATGGATCAATAAAACTCATGATGCTTTAAGTTCAAATATGACGTTTGATAACTCTTCTTTGGAGCTTATCCATACTCAAAGACAAGGGCGAATTTATTCTAGAGATTATAGACCAATGACAGATATTAATTCTGATGGCAATGGTTTAACAAAACTAGGTTTTACGCAAAAATTTAATGATGATTTTTCTTTAAAAGCATATCATTTAACAGCTCCAAAATTAAAAGATATCTCTGGTGGAAAAATAAATTTAAATATTTTAGATATCAAAACAATGGCACATTTTGCTTCAACAAAAGAAGATGTGAGTAATACGAAAGATAGTAATATTCTTGAACTAAAAGCTTCTGCAAATATTTTAAGTACAAGTGCTACCTTAGCATATATAAAAACAGATAAAGATGCTGCTTTTAACCATATCGCAGGGGAAACAATCAATCCTTTTGAGGAAGGGGATCAAATCTATTTAAAAGATGCTCAAACTACATATTTTATGTTAAGTAAAAAAGTATCTAATGTTAGTCTTACTGGACTATATGGTGTGACAAAATACGGTGAGTTTAGTAAAGATGAATTTAATCTATGGGCAGGTTATGAGATGAGTAAAAATCTTAATTTAAATATTGGTTATGCTTTCACAAATGAAGATAAAGATGATACTTCTACGACTGATTTAAACCAGTTTAACGCTACTGTTGCTTATTCATTCTAATATATTCCTCTTTTGAGGAATATATTTATATAGTTATCTATAGAGGATAGAAATTATTTTATACTGAACAAACTTTTTTCATCGAAATTTAACAAGTGCCAACTATAAAATTAACTTGTATAAAATATCTATCTTCTCTAGATAACTAATCAATCAAAATATTCTCTTTAAAAGAGGATATCAATATAAATTAATTTTTAAATATCTCTATAAAAAATAAATCATATTCTACTTTTTAGTTAAAAAAGATATTATTTTGTATGAAAAATAAATCTATCACTTTTAAAACAATTTTTAATCTAGTCCTATCCCAACGTCCTGCACTTATTTGGGGACAAATTATTACACTTTTAGCTATTGCTGTAAGTATACCTATACCTTTGATGCTTCCAGTTATGGTAGATGAAGTACTTTTAAATAAACCATCGTTTATAGTAAATACCATAGATGATTTTTTTGGAACTGGAGATGCTTTTTATTATATCGCTATGGCTACATTGGTTGTGATATTTTTACGTGTATTTCACTTTTTATTAAATGCGGTTATCACTAAAATATTTACAGCAATAGCGAAGTACGTAACTTTTGAGATACGTAAAAGACTTTTGACACATCTTCAAAAAGTATGTATGAATGAGTATGAAACACTTGGAAGTGGGGCAATATCTGCAAATCTAGTAACAGATGTAAATACTTTAGATAGTTTTATCATCACAAGTGCGAGTAAGTTTATCTCTTCAGTTTTAACACTTTTAGCTATCTCTATAGTAATCATACTTATTCATCCAGTTCTTGGTATCATGATAATGGTGGTTCAACCACTCATAATGTTTTTATCTAAAAAAATAGCTCGTCATACAGGGAGTCTTAAAAAAGACGAAAACCAAGCCATAGAAAATTTTCAAAATAATCTAGGGGAGACTTTAGAGTTATTTGGACAAATAAAAGCAAGCAATAAAGAGCAGTATTTTTTCGAAGATTCTATATCAAAAGCACATAATATCCAAAAAACATCAAACGAATATAGCTATAAAAGTGTAGCCTATGAGAGATTTTCTTTTACTATATTTTTAGTAGCTTTTGAGATACTCAGAGCCAGTGGACTTTTGCTTGTAGCATATAGTGATCTAAGTATCGGAATGATGTTTGCGATGTTTGGGTATATTTGGTTTATGATGACACCAGTACAAAATATATTGAGTATGCAGTACACATATGCAAGTGCAAAAAGTGCCCTAAAAAGAATCAATAAAATTTTAGAATTAAAAGTAGAAAATGATGGAGAAATAACTCTTGATAAAACAAAAGAGTTAGATATCACTTTAGAGAATGTGAGCTTTTCTTATAATGAAGACAAAATTATTTTAGATAAAATTAACTTAGAAATCAAAGCAAAACAACATATAGCTCTCATAGGAGCAAGTGGCAGTGGTAAGACAACACTTGCACAAGTTGTAGCAGTATTTTACGAGAAAGATACGGGAATTATAAAGTATAATAATGAATTATTAGAAGACATAGATAAGTCATCTTTACGAAACAATATCTTTTTAGTACTCCAAATGCCAATATTATTTAATAACACTTTACGATTTAATATCACTATGGGAAATGAAAATATAAGTGATGAAGAGATTTATAGCGCCTTAGAGATAGCACAGTTTAAAGATGTAATTTCAGATATGAAAGATGGACTTGATACTATCGTTGGACGTCATGGTATACGACTTTCAGGAGGACAGAGACAACGTATCTCAATAGCACGTATGATTATAGCAGATCCAAGTGTGGTGATATTTGATGAGTCTACATCTGCTTTAGATGTACACACCGAAACTAAGCTTTTTAAAGCTCTAGAACCTATCTTAAAAGATAAAACTGTTATCACGATAGCTCATAGGCTTAGCACCGTTCAAAATGCTGATACTATCTATGTACTTGATGGTGGTAAGATAGTAGAGCAGGGTAGTCATGATGAACTAGAAAATCAAGATGGACACTATAATCAGTTTATAAAGAATCAGTTGATTTAGCATACGAATATGTATGATATTATTTTTTAGTTTAAAGATATAATATATATCATTTTGCTAAAATAGTTTATATATTAAATATTGGAGTTTATTATGACTGCACCAAAACAAGAAGCTAGAAAAATAATTGATTCTTTACCAGAAGACACAACTTATGATGAGATATTAAAAGAGTTGGCTTTTGATCGAATGATTCAAAAAGGTTTAAAAGGCTCATCTGAAAATAAAATTATTTCAAATAAAGAGATGCAAAATAGAATTAATAAATGGTAAATATTAACTGGACAGATAATTGAAATAGAAATTACATTATTTTAAAATATCTTTTAGCATATCAGTTGGAAAAGATGTAGCTATCTCCTCAAATACTTCTTTATCTATAGAAATAGATGTAGTAGTTTTATTAAATCTTATTTCTACATCTACAGTTTGTTTATTTAACGTAAACTTTATAAAGTCAAATAATATTATTTTTTTTTCTATGTATATTTTAATTTTTTTTATTATTAATTGGATTATTTCATTTTCTTCAAAAATTTCATTTAAAACTTCATTATTCGTAAATCCATCTAAAAATATAACGAATTCATCGTTTATATTAAAAGTTTCAGTATCGTTATTTGTCCAAGATTTTTGAATCTGAAAAGTGGATCCTGTATTTTTTAATGTAATAGATTTTTTAATATTAACAAGTGCAAAAAAACCATCAAAGATATCAGTAAGGATAATTTTTAATCTATCAAGATGAGTTCCATGTTGTTCTATAATAAAATCTGTATACTCTTCTAAGTATTTTTTGCTTTTTCTAGTTTTTTGTGTTCTAAAGGTATCATAGCTAATACCCAAGCGTTTCTCATCTTCTAAAGAATCTACAAAACATTCAAAAGTTTTGTAATGTTTTTTAATTTCTTTTGTTAAATATTCCCAGTTATATTTATCGTGTATCATAAGTCACATTATGTCACAAAGAACTTTGTATAATTTTAAATGGACTTAACCGAGTTAAGTTTAAATTTTGAATAAGGAGTAAATCATGGGAAAAAAAGGAAGCTGTACACCACCTAACGGTCCAAGTACAACAGGAAATCCATCTGGTGGTGGAAGAGGAAACTGTTCACCTAAAAAATAAAAAGTTTGGAGTAGTATTATTCTACTCCTTTTATTATGATTGTCAAATATTTTTGTAATTTATGATGAAATAGACAGACCTGTTAAAGACTCATATCTATTTTAAATTCACTTTTTATAATTTTATACCCTCTTGTCTAGAGTGTGATAAAACTTTAAAATGAACAAAACATTTTAATGTAAAGATACACCAGCATCCACATAAAAACGAAATATAAATGATGAAGATATAAATAAACGACCATTAAGCAAACTGATAAAAGATATAAGTGAAGAGTTAGAGTTGATTTAAAAGGAAAAGCTTTGCATTTCCTTTTTTTATGATACAGCGATAATAGTAGAGATAGTTCTACTTGCTATTTCGTTTTCTACATAGATGTTATGGATACCAAGCTCTTCGATATCTTCTCTATCATTTGCACTATGTACTTTTACGATGATTTTGTTTTCTGGTACAAAAGTCAGTAAGTTTTCACACGTCTGATAGAGTTTTTTATGATTATCTATAGCAACGATTACTTTTTTTGCTTTTTCTAAATGTAGACTATGCATAAGTTTCTTTTTACTTGCATTTCCAAAAATGATATTGATACCTTCACTATGTGCTTTATGAAATGTATCGATATTGTTTTCTATAGCGATATATTTTTGATGCTCTGCTATGAGGTTATTTGCTAGGTTATGACCAAATTCACCAAAACCTAAGATAACGATGTGATTTGAGATATCTTCTACTATGTATTCTTCTTCTGGTTTTTGTTTCTCATTTTTAAGGAATTTGTCTGCAATAGTTGAAGAGTTTTTCAAAATAAATGGAGTTAAAATCATAGATATAACAATAGTTACAATCATGATTTGACCATAAGGATCTGCTACTAGTTCGTTTGTACGAGCTAGTTCTAAAAGAGCAAGTGAAAACTCACCTATTTGGATAAGTGAAAGAGCAGTTTTAAAACTCGTTCGTTTATTGTCTCTTAGTTTAACAATAGCATAAATAATAGCAAATTTTAAAATAAATGCACCAACAAGAAGCATTAAAATGATATGTACATATTCATAGATAATATTAAAATCTATTTGCATACCAACAGTAATAAAGAATATACCTAATAATATATCTCTAAACGGAATAAGTTCTGCTTCTGCTTGGTGTTTGTATTTTGTTTCGGCGATTAACATACCTGCTATAAATGCACCTAAAGAGTATGAAAAACCTAACATATGTGCAAAATAAGATGCACCAATAGCTAAAAATAAAATAGTACCTATAAATAGTTCATCTGATTTTGTTTTGATGATTTGTGTAAAAAATGGTTCTAAAAGATATTTTCCTATAAACCATAAAGCCACAAGTAATAAAGCCGCACTGATAATCATTTCTACTACTATAGTTGTTACATCTCCGTCACTATTACTCATAAAACCAATTACAAGTAAAATAGGGATAACAGCGATATCTTGCATGATAAGAATACCAAGTGTTCTTTGCCCGTATCTTTTGCTGATCTCACCTGTTTCATTGAATGTTTTTAAAACAATAGCAGTAGAAGAAAGAGCAATAGCAAGTGAGATAATAAATGATGTTTTTTGTTCAATACCAAATGCATAATATGCCATAAGGTAAACGATCAAAGAAGTTACGATAATTTGAAGTGTACCCGCTACAAATACTTCGTATTTCATCTTTTTTAAGTGTTCTATTGAGAACTCTAAACCAATAGTAAACATTAAGAATACTACACCAAACTCGGCTATCTCTTTTAACTCATGGTTATGAACAGCATCATGGAGTCCAAAGCCATAGGCGATTATTGTTCCTGTAAGTATATACCCTATAATTGTAGGAAGGTGAATCTTTTTTAAAATCACATTTATAACTAATGATATAAATAGTGTTGCGACGATGATTGTTAACATTTGTTGTATACCTTTGAATAAAACCCATTTATTTTTGGGTTTATTTTAAATTTCTAAAAAATATAATTTTTTATTATTCTTTATGATACCCTTTTTTTCTTAGTTGCTTTTAAAATGTTTTGAATAATTCATATTGTATTCATATAAATTTATTATAGTTTGACAATAAAATTAAAAATAAGGATATGTTGTGTTAAAAAAACTACTTTTAGTATCGATGTTTGGAAGCTCTTCATTGTTTGCATTTGGTGTTGGGGACAGATTGGATAATCAAACTATTTCTGACTTGAAATTAAAAAATGAAAAGGTATATGTGATTGATTTTTTTGCTTCATGGTGTGCCTCTTGTAAAATAGAATTGCCTCTAATATCAAAAGTTAATACGCTGATAAATAAAGATAAATATGAAATCATAGGGGTAGATTCTGATAAAAATATCGAAAAAGGGAAAAGTTTTGTTAAAAAACTAAATCTAAATTTTAGTGTTGTTTATGATAATAAATCAAAACTCATCTCAAAATTTAATCCCATAGGTGTGCCAGCTATTTATTATATAAAAAACTTTGAAATACAAAAAGTTATTTATGGTGCGGTACAAGATATCGATAAAAAAATATTGAATGATATTTACAAATTAGGAGAATAAAATGAAGTATTTATGTTTTTGTTTAAGTATGCTTGTACTTACAGGTTGTGTAAAAGAGGTAAAACCTTGGGAGAAAGAGACTCATGCAAAAGAGACATTAAAAGAGGGTGGACTAAGTGCTTTGGAGAGAAATTTTGAGGAACATATTTATTTTTCTAAAGAGGCTACAAAAACAGGAAACGGTATAGGTGGAGGAGGTTGCGGATGCAATTAAATTATAAACTTTCAGTGGTAACTGCTGCTGTTTTACTTACTAGTACACTGTATGCAGAAGATTATGTAAGAGTAAATTATATGCAGTATAATGAATCAGATAGTAGAGTAAAAGTACTCGCACCTTCTATAGAACTCAATAAAGAGTTAGGGGTAGATTATACTTTAAATGCAAAAATAATTGCTGATAGTGTTAGTGGTGGAACACCTATGTATGTAGATAGTAGCTCTGGTGCATCTGGATATACTAAAAGAGGAAAAGGGGTAACATCTGCAAATATAAATAAACAAAATGTTGAGATGACAGAACAAAGAAGTTATGCAGCATTTTCACTGGTAAAACGTCTTAAAAATAGAGATGAGATAACAACGTCATTTAGTAAATCTTATGAGAGCGATTATGACTCAAATACTTTAAGTTTGGGGTATTTAACTTGGGCAGATGAAAGTAAAAATCGTAGTTATGATATCGGTTTATCGTATCAAGCAAATACTATTTTGATAAAAGATTGTACAAATAACTCTCAATGTTCAAGTGCAGATAGTATAAGTGGAGCTAGTGCTAAAGAGGCATCTAGTTTATTAAGTACTGAGTTTGGAGTAACGCAATTATTAGATACAAAATCTTTAGCAAAAGCTTCTGTTTTTTATAGTGCAGAAGATGGATATTTGTCAAATCCATACTATAATGTAGTACGAAATAACAATGGTACAACCGCTGATATAGTTGCAGAAAAACGACCAGATAAAAGAACATCGTATGGATTTAATCTAAAATATATAAGAGCCTTTACTGATGCTTTGAGTAGTAAGTTTAAATACAAGTTTTATTTGGATGATTGGGGAATCAACTCACATACATTTGATATAAATAACTACTATGAAATCAATAGTAAATATACTTTAGGTTTTGGGTTGCGGTACTATACTCAAAGTGAAGCTGATTTTTATAATGAGAGTACAAAGTATTTTACAAACCAAGAAAACGCTTCTCATGATGAGAGGTTAAGTAGTTTTAATGCTCTTACTTATAAGACAAGTTTGGATTATAAATATAATGATAAGATTAGTTATAATGTAGGATTTAATATGTATGATCAAAGTACAGGTTTAACTGCTACGTATTCATCTATTGGGTTTAAATATAAGTTTTAGGAGTCTTTGAGTGTTGGAAGTTTATAAATTTGAATGTTTTACATCACCTTGTGAGGTGCAGCTTTATTGTGATGATAAAAATCTCGCTGACAATTGTGCTAAAGATATTTTACAAGAGGCTAAAAGGTTGGAATTAAAGTATAATTATTTTGATTCTAACTCTTATTTATCACAGCTCAATACTCGAGAAACAAATATCTTAGATAGTGAAACTAAAACAGTTTTAAGTAGAGCAAAGCAGTATTATACAAAAACAAATAATATTTTTGATATTACAATGATTACAAAAAAAGAGAATGAAGATTTATCACGATATGTAGGTTGTGAACATTTTTCAATTAAGAGAGATAAGTTATATTTTACGAATGAGTTTACAAAACTAGATTTGGGTGGTTTTATAAAAGAGTTTAGTGTAGATAAATCAGTATTGATTATTAAAAAATATAAAATAAAATCAGCACTTATAAATTTTGGTGGAGATATATTTGTTATCGGAAAAAAACCAAATAATGAAAAATTTAAAGTCGCTATTAAAAACCCACAAGATACTACAAAAAATATTATCACTGTAAGTTTAGAAAATGAAGCTTTAACTACATCTGCTTTATATGAAAGGGCAGGACATATACAGTCATCAAAAAAAATGCAAACAAATATACAAAGTACTACAGTAGTATCAAAAAACTGTGTGGAGAGTGGAGTGTATTCTACTTCTTTGATGTGTGATGAAACTTTAAAAACAGTGCATAAAAAATATTTGATTGATGCAAATTTAGAGGTTGTTTCGTGAAAATATTGATTGTAGAAGATGATATAAAAATCTCTTCTTTTCTAAAAAAAGGTTTAGTAGAAGAGAGTTATATTGTGGATTGTTCTTATGATGGTGAAGATGCTTTTTATCTTATCTCAATAAATAGTTATGATTTGATTTTACTTGATATTATGATTCCATCTATAAATGGGATAGAGTTATGTAAAAAACTTAGAAATAAAAATATCTCTACTCCTATCATCATGCTCACTGCCAAAGGGAGTATAGAAGATAAAGTAATAGGTTTAAACGAGGGTGCAAATGATTATATCACTAAACCCTTTTCATTTGAAGAGTTACTAGCTCGTATAAATGTTCAGTTACGAAGTGGAAAAAGTTTAAATAACACTATCAAAATAGCAGATTTAGAGATAAATATAGATAGTAAAAGTGTAAAAAGAGGAAAGAGGGAGATTGAACTTACATCAAAAGAGTATATGCTTTTAGAGTATTTGATGGTACATAAAGAAAAAATTCTTACTGATGAGATGATAAATAATGCTTTATGGGATATGGATGATACTACTGGAAGTAATATTTTAACAGTATATATGTACCGAATACGAACAAAAGTAGATAAGAATTTTGATAAAAAGTTGATACATACTATTCGTGGTATGGGTTATAAAATGAGTGAAAAAATATGAATCTTAAAAATATAAAAATCAAACTTTTATTTTTATATTCTATTGTTGTGTTAGTAATACTTTCTACTTTTGCAGTTTCTGTTGTGTATGTATTTGGTGATGATATGTATGAAACGATGGAGGAGTTAGAGCATGTTTTATTTATATCTATCCCTTTAATTGGACTGCTTTTTGTTTTTGTGGGTTGGTTTATAGTCAATAATGTTTTAAAAAGAGTGAGTAATGTTATAGATGAAGTAAATCAAATAGGTATAAATGATTTAAATAAACGATTAACATTGAGTAGTTCAAATGATGAGATAGAAGAACTGATAATTACTTTTAATACTCTTTTAAATAGACTTGATGATTCTGTCATGAAAATAAAACGGTTTTCAAATGATGTTTCTCATGAGTTAAAAACACCTTTGACTGTTATTCGTGGTGAGATAGAGTTGGGTTTACGTAAAGATAGAACAAAAGAGGAGTATAAACAGATACTAAAAAGTTCACTTACTGAGAGTATCCAACTCCAAGAGTTAATAGATAGTTTGTTTTTCCTATCAAACTCCAACAAGCAAGAGATAGTATCAAAGTTTGAGACTTTGGAAATAGACGAAATCATCATAGATATTCTTTCAGAATATAAACAACTTGTAAGTGAAAAAAATATCACTATAGAGTTTGACTCTCTAGAAAATGTATTTACCTTAGGTGATTTATTATTGGTGAAAATAATGATTGGAAATATCATTCAAAATAGTATCAAATACTCTAATAATAACTCAAAAATAATCATCTCTTTAAAAAATAAAACTTTAAGCATAAAAGATTTTGGTATAGGGATAGATCAAAAAAATATCAAAAATATTTTTGATAGATTTTATAGAGCTGATGAGTCTCGTGGAAGAGGTGGGTATGGACTGGGATTATCTATAGTAAAAAATATATCTGATATTCATAACTATACTATAGATATAAAAAGTGAACTATCAAAGTACACAGAAGTTAGTATCAATTTTTAGTAAAAATTTTATAAAAAATTTAGGAGCAATTTTTTTATATCCTCTTTTATCTCCTCTTTGAGTTCTTGTTGATTACAGTAAAGAAAAAAAGGAACACTGTTTAGCATAGATTTTTTAAGTCTTTTTCTCAAAGTAGAGATTTGGTCTATAGATATTAAATTATTGCCATCATACAGACAAAAGTTTTTTGATATACCTGTGTTTAATTCTAAAATTTGGTATGTGAGAAATAAACCTTTCTCATGTGTTTGCCATTTTTCTACAAGTATATCAAGCTCTTTTTGCAAAATATTTACTTTTGTATGATTTACATTTCCAAATTTTTCTCTGAATCTATATCTATCTACTTCAGAAAATCCAAGTACATTGTAGAAATCATGGAGGTTTTTCCACATCGAATGAAATACTTTTTTCCCAAATAATACTTCATCAAATGAAACTAAATATTTTTCTTGTTTAATTGTTTTATTTTTATCATATTTGATTTTGAAATACTCTTTTTTAAAAAGATTTATAAGCCAGTTTTCATCAAGCTGACTGATGATATCAAGTTTTTTCTCAGCGTTAGGAGTATCTAAAAATTTCCATAACATACTTATCGAATCTAAAAGATCAGTTTGTTGTGTTGTATCTTCAAAATATTGTTCTGCTAAAAAAATGATAACGTTTTCAAGTAAGGCGTCACTTCTTGCTATTTTATGATTATAGATAAGTTTTTTATAAAGATTAAAACGCATCTCTAACATATGTTCTATATCGAGTAAACCCTCATCATAAAAAGAGAGTCGAAATGATTTATCATCTTGGATTAAGATAGATTGTTTTGTAATACGTATCAAATCAACAGCACCACTTATATATCCACTGGATAACATATCTCTATTTATATAATCAAGTCTATCAGCATCAACGGTACTATCGATATATTTATGCAGAATTTTATATGAAAAATGTTGATCTTTAGTATCATTGAAAATATTGTTACATAAAATGTGCAAGAGTTTTATATAGTCTTTTTGATACGTTGTTTCTAAAAAATTGCTAATCTCATAATCAAATAAAAGTGATGTGAGTTTTTTCCCTAATGCTTCATGTAAAACATTATCTGCATCATTTGTGATAGTTTTGTAAAAAGATAAAAACTCTTTCTCTTTTTCATTGTGTTCTTTTTGTAAAAGAAGTTTTTTGTAGATTTTTTCTAAAGCATACTCTACTTGATGTGAAAATGGGAAATGCCCCAAGTCATGTAATAACCCAGCTAATCGCAATGCTTGTAGTATTATCATATAAATATTACTATGGATTTTTGATTTTAAAGGTACTGCATATTCATATAATGATGTATCATCTAAAAAATCTAAGTTATCAAGTGATATATTTAAATTATGATCTTTGATAATCATAGTTATCGATTTTTTAATATTATTGATAAATTTATTTGCTACATCTTTTTGCGTATTTATTAATGAGTTTTTTAACATATGTGAAGAGAGATGCATAGTACCTATACTATGAATATATCTTTTAGTATTAATCGATGGAAATGCAAAATATGCAAGAGCATTTTGTGTGATAAATAATAATCTATTGACTATTTTTGTTTGTAAAAAATAGTCCTCTAGTTGTGTGTATTCTATATGTTGGTATATATTATCGTTTATTAGTCTATTTTGTTTACTCATATGTTCCTATCTATTTTTTTTATTTTCAAATATTCTTTCTGTAAATTCTGCAAATTTACCCCGCACTGCTTTATCTAACTCTATTGCAAACATATTTAGTTCTGGATGTTTATGTGTTGTTTGTTTTAGTAACCCTGTAAGTCCATTATTAAATTTATTGAGATATAAGTTATCAATTTGTCTGTTTGAACCGATAACTATGCCCATACAACTTTCATCGAGTCTACTTAAAATAAGTTGTGTTGTATTTTCGCTACTATTTTGCCACTCATCCATGATAACAATAGCACCACTTAAAGTTCTTCCTCGGGCTTCCCCTGGCCATAACATATCGATTTGATATTTATTTATAAGTTCTTGGGTTTTTGAATCTATGGATTCTTTATTGTTTATATTGTCTATTTTTTTGAGTTGTTTTTTTGCTATGAATTCTAATGTATCATAAAGAGCCATATTGTATATTCTAAACTTCTCATCATTTCCTGCAAGATACCCTATATCTGCACCTTTATCAAGTGACTCTATTGAGTTTCTTACATATACTATTTTTTCATATATTCCTAAATCAATAAGACGCATCGCTGCACTAATACTCATAAGTGTTTTTCCACTTCCTGCTTTTGCATCTATAACTAAAAGGTTAAATACATTTGATAAAATTGCTTTGGCAAAAAACTTTTGCTTGAGATTGACTGGTTTTACTGCTACCCCTTTAAAGTCATGCTCTTTAATGATATTGATTTGATTATTTGCAACTATGGCAAACTGTTTATTCCCATCTGGGCTATTAAATTTATAACAAAAATTACCAATAGTGTAGTCTTCATCAATTTGTGTTATATCTTTTAAATCAAGACTATTAAAATGTGAAGAGTCTAATTCTATTGATTTTATAAACTCAAATTTTGGGACTTCACTTTTATCATCAAAGAGTGTTTGTGTTTTAATATTGGCAAAGAGTGCAAATGTACGTGCATACACATCTAGTGATAAAAATATAACTTGCGAACCTCTATAGTGGTTTTGTGCAAGTGCAGCAACCTCTATGATTCTTTTATCGTTTGATTCTGATAGGTTATGTTGTTCTATTTTTGATTCGTAAGTATTTTTTGAAATGATATTGATATCAAAATCTTTATTTGATAGTTTTACTACTTTATAATTTTGTTTATAGTCAACCTCTTTAACTTTTGTTTTTGCTAAAATTCTTGCAAATTGTCTGGCATGATATCCTATATCTGTGAAAAGCTTTTTTTTATCTTCAAGCTCTAATAGAACCGTTTCTGGTATAACTATAGTATTGGTTTTATTATCCGATATATCAGTTAAATTTTTGATATTTTGTAAGATGATATTCGTATCAAGTACGTATACTTTTTTTGCCATAATATTTCCTTTGTTTCTATCAATTATAAAGCTAACTATAAAGAAATGAAATTACAGCATGATTACAAACTGTTCAAGTTAAATTTTATATTTTTAGATATAATAATCTCTATTATTAAAAATAAAAAATAGGAATGATAATCTTACTATGAAACAACAATATAAATCATATCAACAAACATGTGACTTTTTGGAAGCCTGTGTAAAAAAATATCCTGACTTAATCACAATAAAATCAATCGGAAAAACTTGGGAAAATAGAGACATTATGTTAGCTGCTATCTCTTTAAATGTGGAAACTGCAGATTTAAAACCGGCTATGCTTTTTACAGGGACTGTACATGCTAGAGAATGGATAGGAAATGAGCTTGCTGTTTCTTTTATAGATTATCTACTAACAAACTATAGTTCAAATCCTAAGGTATTACAAACTTTAACAAAAAACACTCTTTATATAGTGCCATGTTTAAACCCTGATGGTTTTGAATATAGTAAAAACCATTTTTCATTTTGGAGAAAAAATAGAAGAGACAATGGTGATGGTACTTATGGGGTAGATTTAAATAGAAACTTTTCTATAGGATATCAAAAATCAAAAGATACAGCCTCAAATGTATACAGCGGACCAAACCCATTTTCAGAACCAGAAACATTGGCTATGAAAAAGTTTGTGGATAGTAAAGACAATATTACTATTGCTTTAGATTATCATAGTCAAGGAAATGTATTTTTTCCTGCTCATAAATTTAATCATGAAGAAGAGATAGAGGGAACAGATTTAAATACTATTTGTGCGAATATGAACTATGAAATTCATAAAGTAACAGGTAGAAAATATGGTATCCATAGAGGAAAACCACCTACAAAACTTATCAGTGGGAGTGGAAGAGAGTATTATTATTCTTTAGGTATTATGGCAGCTGTTGTTGAAGTAGGTACTAGAAATATTCCTGATTTTATGCAAAATATGAAAGAGAGTATTGATGAAAATATTCCTGCACTTTTAAGAACACTTGGTGAAGCGCAAAATTATTCTAAAAATGCTCCTTCTCGAGTAGAAAATTTTCATATCGATACATACACATCAAATGAGATAACTTTATCATGGGACTATGCACACAACAAAGATATTTATTTTCAAATATTTAGAAATACAGAAGATAAAGAGTCCTGTACAGAAGCCAACCTTATCTCTGAGACATATAACACAACATTTACAGATAGTCAACTAGAAAGTGGTACTAACTATCACTATTTTATACGATGTGTAAATAACCTTACAAAAGTAAAATCACCTTTTGCTCCAAAAGTAAAAATCAAAACATTACTAGATGCAGATGAGTTTAGTAAAACAATTTTCCCCTCTCCAAATGAGATAGGATATGTTGCTAGTAAATTACTTGAAACAAATAGAAAACATTTTGGTTTAAACTCTTTATTTATAGGTGTAAATGAAAATAAAGGTACGAGTTATGGAGTGATGCAGTTTAATCTTGATGGTATTCCAGAAAATGCTATTATCAAAGATGTACGAATCTCTTTGTATCCATTAAATAGAGTAAATGCAAAAATAGAAAAATTTGGTGAGTGGTCTATCTCGTTTGTAGATCAGAAAAGTGTTTCTGAACTTTATGATTATGAACAAATACACAATGCCAAAATCATAGAAACATTGGGACAAAGTATCCCTTCTGAGAAACTTACTCAAGGTATCTGGAGTCATTGGGATCTCAATAGTATAGAAAAAAATATTTTGCAAACTCAATTAAGAGATAAAAAAGTGCTATTTAAAATATCTGGACCTACAGAGTTACCAGAGGGTAGAGATAGTCAAATGATGATGTTTGATTTAGGGTACGGAAATTTTGGTGGTGGTATTCACTATCGACCAAGTATAGATATTAAGTATACAATACCTAGTCAAGAGATAGTAATCGATGTTTTAAAAACGACATCTATTAGTGCCGAAAAGATTGAACAAGATGAATTAATCTGTGGTTTTGATGCAAATAATGCAAAAATATATGGTCTTATGGAGTTCGATTTAAGTACGCTTCCGAATCCTGAAGAAACTATTATAACAGATAGTTATATTCAAATTAAAAATAAAAGTGCAACAAAAACAAAAGCAGATATACGATACAACGTAGAGTTTGTAGATGTTGAAGATTCTGCTTATGAATCAATTCAAAATAGAGATAGAATAGAGTTTATTGGGTATGAAGTGAGTCGCGCAGATTTACAGAAAAATAAAACACACAAGTTTATTTTTGACCATTATTCGAGACTTGCACTTGAAGATGTACATAGAGATAATAAGATAGCAAAGTTTGTTATTCGTCCTACCTATTCAGATATTAAAAATCATAGTGTAAACTGGTATGGAAAAGAGAGTAATAACAGTGTAAAATTTGTGGTGAATTACATTAAAAGAAGAAAAAAACCAGTAAATAGTATAACTGACCTATCTTTATCTATAGAAAATGATAAAGTTAAACTTAATTGGACAAATCCATTAGATGAAGACTTTAAAGGTGTTTATGTAGTAAGAAATAGATTTCATATTCCTAAAAATCATCTTGATGGTGATAAGATTTATGCAGGAAAAGATAACTATACATACGATGATTTTGGAAATAAAGAGATATCAAAATATTATTCTATATTTGCATATGATTATGTACCAAACTATAGTGAGCCGTTAGTTGTTGGTCACTTAAAAGGAGAATAGAGATGTTACATAAATTTAAAAAGTTTTATCCAGAAGTGAAAAAGTCTGCATGGGTTGCTTCAAGTGCTGATGTTATTGGTGATGTTACACTTGGAAAAGATAGTTCGATTTGGTTTGGTTGTGTTGTACGTGGAGATGTAAATAAAATTAGAATTGGTAAGCGTACAAATATTCAAGATTTATCTATGATACATGTTACACATTCTGAGCCTGAGTGTAATATGAAAGGTAACCCTACAATCATCGGTGATGATGTTACAGTTGGACATAAAGTTATGTTACATGGCTGTGTAATCGAAAATAAGTGTTTAATAGGTATGAGTGCTACTATTTTAGATGGTGCTATAATAGGAGAAGGTAGTATTGTAGGAGCAAACTCTTTAGTTACTGCAAATAAAATATTCCCACCAAGAAGTCTTATCATGGGAAGCCCTGCAAAAGTTGTAAAAACTCTTACAGAGAAAGAAGTGAAAGCATTAAAAAATCACGCTGGTTTATATGTAAATTATAAAAACGATTATCACACTTCTTAATATATGATAGGGAAAATTAGTTTTTTCCTAGAATATAAAAAATATTTTTGTTATCAAGTTGTCTAAGTTCTACATGATACTTTTCACTCCAGTGTTGTACTGCATCTAAAAATTCTTTTTCTAACTCTTGGGCACCTGTAGTATCACATTTGATTTTAAAGTAAGATTCTTTGTTCGATAGTCCTACATAAGCATTCATATGTTTTAATTTGTCATTTAAACTAATAATATGTTTTGAGAAGCTATTGAAATTGATTGTGTTATCAATATTTGTTTCTATTTGTTTTAGACTAGCTTCTGTTTTTCCTATTTCAAGTTGTGATGCTATTACTTCAGGTGTTATTTCTAAATTCATGTATCTGTTTTCCTTATTTTGTAAAATTAATATTTAGTTTAGCGAAAATTACCAAAAAATAAAATAGATAAGAAAATTTCTTTAAGTATTATTCACATTAAAAGTAATCTTTTGCTAAAATACAAAAAAATAATATAGGATATCTATGAAAATAATACCATTGTTTCAAAAACTTTTACAATACAAATCAATCACACCAAATGATGCAGGAATCTATGACTTTATAGATGAGTATTTAGGTGATAGTTGGAGTTGTATAAAACTAGATATCGAAGATGTTACAAATAGATTTTATTATAAAAAATTCAATGACAACGATGAACACTTATGTTTTGCTGGTCATGTAGATGTAGTGCCTACAGGTGAGGGTTGGAGTGTTGATCCATTTGCTGCTGAAGTTATCGATGGTGTTATAACTGCTCGTGGTGCACAAGATATGAAAAGTGGAGTTGCAAGTTTTTTATATGCTTGTAAAAATGCTACATCTTTTAATGGTACATTATCTATTTTGCTTACAAGTGATGAAGAGGGTGAGGCTATCAATGGTACAGTAAAAGTTTTAGAGTACTTAAAACAGAAAGACTTTTTACCAACTTCAGCAATCGTAGCAGAGCCTACATGTGAAGATGTTTTTGGAGATGCTATCAAAGTAGGTCGAAGAGGAAGTATCAATGGATATTTTGAACTTCAAGGTAAGCAAGGACATGCAGCATATCCAGAAAAAGCAATCAATCCAGTACATAAAATAGCTCCTATTTTACCACAAATAGCTGGGTACAATTTAGATAATGGAGATGAGTTTTTCTCTCCGAGTCAGTTTGTAGTTACAGATATCCGTTCTGGGATGGAAGTGACAAATGTAACACCAAATAAACTTAATATGATGTTTAATGTAAGAAACTCTACAAAAACAACACAAGAAACTATTACTGATTTTGTAGCACAAAAATTTGATGGGCTAGATTATACTTTAAGACTTACACAAGGTTCATATCCTTTTGTTACAGATGCCAATACAAATGTTGTGAGAAATATGCAAAAAAGTATACAAAACATTTGTAAAATTGATACAAAACTTAGTACTGCTGGTGGTACAAGTGATGCAAGATTTTTTGGTCAATTCAAAGTAGAAACAGTAGAATTTGGTGTGAAAAATGATACTATTCATGCTATTGATGAGCGAACTGAAGTAAAAGATGTAGAAAAATTAGCTGAAGTTTTTGAGGATATTATCGTAAAATGGTAATTTTGTGAAAATCAATAAATAAGTTATTTATTACTAAGGACATTACGTTATAATAATTATTATATGAAATTCCCAATAAAAAAGGCGGTTTAATGAAAAGCATAAGTTTAAAGATACTGGTTATTATTGCTTTAGTTTGTACCGCTACTTTTGCAAACACTCTTAAAATCGTCTACAATCACAGTACTCCTCCACTTAAATTTACAGATATAAAAAACACTCCTAATGGAATGTTAATAGATATATGGAAGTTTTGGGCTAAAAAAAATAATATCAAAATAAAATTTATAGAAGCTTCTTGGTCTGATACTTTGGAGATGATAAAAGATGGTCGAGCAGATATTCATGCAGGAATTTATTATACAAAAGAGAGAGATGTGTTTTTAGATTATTCTGGACAGGCTTTGTATGAAAATAAAAGTTACTTTTTTTATAACAAAGATGTTATAGATATAAAAACTAAAAAAGATTTAAAACCTTTTGTTGTAGGAACTGGCAATGGTTATCCCAATTCTTTTATGCAAGAAAACTATTCTGATATTTATACAAAAAAATATCCTAGTGCATTTGCATTAAAAAATGCTTTTATAGAAGGAGAAGTAAATATAATACTCTCCTCTATGGCGGGAATGACTTATTTTATACAAAAAAATAATTATGATATGAAAAAATACCGTTTTAGTGATAAAACACATACTTATACAAAAAAATATTATGGGGCAGTAAAACAAGGAAATACAAAAGTACTTTCTCTTATAAATGAAGGGTTCGATAATATTTCAAGAAAAGAGCTAGAAAAAATTGAAAATAAATGGACTGTTTCTTTAAATGAAAACTATTTAAAAGATTATCATTATAAACATATCTCATTGAGTAAAAAACATAGAGATTATTTGATGAAAAAACAAGAGATTAAAATGTGCGTTGATCCTAGTTGGTTTCCTTTTGAAGCGATTGAAAAAGGGAAACATGTAGGTATAATAGCAGATATATTTAAAGAATTACAGCGTGACTTACCTATACCTATTAAACTTATTACAACTAATACTTGGAGTGAATCACTAACTTTTGTAAAAGGAAAACAATGTGATATTCTAGCAGGAGCAGCACAAACACAAAATAGAAATAAATACCTAAACTTTACAAAAGAATATTTAACATTTCCAGAAGTTATTGCTACACGTGAAAGTGAGCCTTTTATCGATCATTTTGAAGATGTAATTGATAAAAAAATAGGAATAGTTAAAAGTTCAGCAGTTATAGAATTTATACGATCGAGTTATCCTACAATTAATTTAATAGAAGTAAGTAGTGTTTCTGATGGTTTAATGCAAGTAAGTCAAGGAAAACTATATGGTTTTTTAAATACAAGTGCAGCTATTAGTTATTATATATCTAAAGAAGGGATGACAAATTTAAAAATTGCATCTAAAGTAGATGTTGATTATCATTTACGAACTGCTGTAAGAAAAGATGATTTAGTATTATTAGACATTTTTAATACCATTATTCATAATCTTGACCAAAATAAAATAAATGATATAAAAGAGCATTGGCTCAAAGTAAAAGTACAAGAGATAATTGATTATGATATTATTTATAAAACAATAGGATTTTTTATACTTATTATTTTATTTATACTTTATTGGAATAGAAAACTAAATAATGAGATTGTAGAGAAAGAAAAATTACAAAAAGAACTAGACACACTTTCCCAAGTTATAGAACAAAGTATGGTATCTGTTATCATTACAAATCTAAAAGGTGAAATAGAATATGTAAATCCTTTTTGTATATCGCAAACAGGTTATAGTAAAGAGGAACTTTTATCCAAAAATCCAAATATGTTAAAGTCTGGTTATCATGATGCCTCTTTTTATAAAAAGCTTTGGCAAACAATAAAAAATGGTAAAACATGGCAAGGTGAATTTTCAAATAAAAATAAAGAGGGTCATATTTTTTGGGAGAGTGCTATTATTGCGCCTATTTTTGATAAAGAAAAACAGATTAAATATTATGCATCAATAAAAGAAAATATAACAGAAAAAGTATTAGCAAGAGAAAAACTACAAGAAGCTCAAGAAGATGCAATAAATGCAAATGGTGCAAAATCGGAGTTTTTGGCAAAAATGAGTCATGAGATAAGAACTCCTATGAATGCTGTTTTAGGGATGTTGTATCTTTTAGAAAAAACTCAAATCACATCTTTACAAGAAAATTATATCAAAAAAGCAAACCATTCAGCGAATTCACTTTTGGGAATTATCAATGATATTTTAGATTTTAGCAAAATCGAAGCTGGAAAATTAGATATCAATAATCAAGAGTTTGAGTTTAATACAATGATTACAGATATCTTAAGTGTTATGAGTTTTAAAGCAGAAGAAAAAAATTTAGAGTTATTGGCTTACTATGATAATAGTATTCCTTTTTACATTATTAGTGATAAACTAAGAGTAGGGCAAGTATTAAGTAATCTTATTTCAAATGCTGTTAAATTTACGAGTATGGGTGAAGTTATGATTTCTACAAAACTTATTAAAGAAAATAATAATCACATAGAGATAATGTTTTGTATAAAAGATAGTGGTATAGGTATATCTAGCTCTTCACAAAAAGTTTTATTTCAAGAGTTTTCACAAGTAGATAGTTCTGCCACGAGAAATTTTGAAGGTACTGGATTAGGATTGGCGATATGTAAAAAACTCACAGAGCTTTTAGGTGGAAAAATCTGGATTGAAGAATCAAAAGAGGGTGTAGGTTCAACTTTTTGTTTTACAATAAAATGTACAAAATCTTCAACAAAAAGTGTAAAAACTCCTTTGTATGATAAAACGCAAGTTAATAATTTAAAATGTTTAGTTGTTGATGATAATAATAGTGCAGCTGAAGTACTTACAAAAATGCTTGAATCATTTGGTTATGAAGTTAAAACTGTATTGTGTGGAAAAGATGCTATAAAATATATCAAAAATGAAATATTTGATTTTGTATTTTTAGATTATAAGATGGATGAATTAAATGGTGTAGAAACATATCAGATAGTAAAAGATGATTTGAAAGCTAATAAAACAAAAACTATTATGATATCTGCATACTCACGAGAAATTATTGATGCTAATTTACAAGCTATTGGTATAGAAGGATATTTAAGTAAACCTATCTCTCCTTCCTCCTTGTATAATAAAATATTTGAGGTACAAAATAATGAAAAAGAGGGTTTACCTTACGTAGTTCAAAATATCACTATTCAGTACTTCAATGGTGCAAAGATTTTATTAGTAGAAGATAATGAACTCAATCAGGAGTTTGCTCTACATATGCTTGAAGAAAGAGGTTTGGAAGTTGATGTTGCATCTGATGGTATAGAATCTTTAGCTAAGATAAAAAATAAAAAATATGATTTAATTTTAATGGATATCCAAATGCCACATATGGATGGTCTTGAAGCTACGAGACATATTCGTAAGATGAATGGGGAGTATTTTCAAAATATCCCTATCATCGCATTAAGTGCAAATGCTTTACTCGGGGATAAAGAAAAAAGTTTAGATGCTGGAATGAATGAGCATATTACTAAACCATTTGATCCTATTGCATTATTTAATATACTTTCTATTTATTTAGATACAGAAGAAAAAAGTGTAGAAACAATAAATATACATGATCAAAATAATATTAAATTACAAAGGTTAGATGGTGATATTTTTGATATTGAAAATACATTATCAAAGCTAAATAATAGTTATGAAGTTTATATTAAAATTTTAAAACAGTTTAGTCATACGTATGAAGATGTTTTTAATACAGTTTATTCTTTAATAGAATCTAGAGATGTAGAGGCATTACAAGCAAAAGTTCATGAAATAAAAGGTGTTACGGGTAATATAGGTGCAATGAAATTGTTTGATAGACTTATCGTAATGGATAGATTTCTAAAAAAGGGAGAAATTCCTAACTTACAACTTTTAAATGAGTTTAAAAATGAACTTTCTAAAGTAATCACATCTATTAATAAACTTGAAACTGAAGAGATAACTTCAAAAAGTTTTGACAAAGAAGAGGTAATCGTGTTACTCCAAAATCTTGAAAATAATCTTGAAGAAGATGTTGTTGCGTGTGATGAGATTTTACAAAAACTTGTACCTTATTTAGAAAGTGAATATAAAGAATTTTCAGAACATCTTAGTTTAGCAATAGATGATTTTGATACAGATACGGCTAAAGAATTAATTACAAAATTTGTAAAGGATATAAAATAATTATGGGAAAGAAAAAAATTTTAATAGTAGATGACGTTGCTTCAAATATACATATGTTAAGTTTAATGTTAAAAGAGACTTATTCAATAATAGCTACAAAAAATGGTCAAAAAGCAATTGAATTAGCAAATAAAAATCCTAAACCAGACTTGATTTTACTTGATGTTTTGATGCCAGAAATGGATGGTTATGAAGTTTGTCAAGCATTAAAAGAGAATGAAGAAACACAACATATACCTATTATTTTTGTAAGTTCTTTCAATAATAATGAAGAGCAAGAAAAAGCTTTACTTCATGGAGGAAACGACTATCTTATAAAACCAGTTGCAAAAGATGTGTTGTTTAATAAAATACAAACGCAAATAGCACTCACAAATTATAATGATAATGTAATTGCAACAGCAACAAAAAATATCAAAACAACAAATGTACCCAATAAAATATTGATAATAGACGATGCTCCTCAAAATATTCAAGTTGCAGTTGAGATACTAAAAGATAAATATACTGTAAGTGTTGCTACAAGTGGAGAAAAAGCTTTATCTATGTTAAAGGAGGGATTACATCCTGATTTAATACTTTTGGATATTATCATGCCTGGAATGGATGGATTTGAGGTTTGTAAGAGATTGAAATCTGATACTTTATACTGTAATATACCTTTGATATTTTTAAGTATTTTAGAAAATGAACATGATATGGTTAAAGGATTAGAATTAGGTGCTGTTGATTATGTTACAAAACCTTTTGAGCCTAGAGTGTTAAGAGCACGAGTTGATACACATATAAAACTAAAAATGTATCAAGATGAGTTAATCGATAATATAAAAGAGAAAGATGATATCCTAATCAAACAATCAAAATTAGCAACATTGGGTGAGATGTTTGAAAATATCACTCATCAATGGAAACAGCCATTATCTGTAATAAGTATGATTAGCTCTACTATTAAGTTAGAAAAAGAAAGTGGTGTATTAGATGATAAGTCCTTAGATAGTTTACTTAATAATGTTGATGTATCTGTAAATCATTTATCAAATACAGTAGATAGTTTTAGAGACTTTTTGATTAGAGATAATCCAAAAGAATATTTTAAAGTATCTAAAATAGTAGATAATACATTGAAATTATTAAATTCAAAAATAAAATATGAAAATATAAAAATAAATATAGACCTTGATTCTACAGAAATATTCAATTTTAAAAATGATTTTATACAAGTATTGATGAATATTTTTACAAATGCAATTCATGTTCTAAACTCAAAAGATGATGATAAAATAATTAATATTACATTTGAAAAAAATAGTAAATACTTTACATTAATTATATGTGATAATGGTGGTGGTATTAAAAGTGAGATTATCAATAAAATTTTTGAAAAATATTTCAGCACAAAAGAAAATGACAGTACATCTGGACTTGGCTTATATATGAGTAAAAAAATAATTGAAGATAATATGAATGGTAATCTTCAAGTTCAAAGTAAAGAAAAAGAAGCGATATTTAAAATAAGTTTACCTTTTTCATTTAAGGAGTAGTATTTTCAATTGCTTCTTGTACTAAAATCGCTTGATGGTGTTCTTTAACATCATGACAGCGTACTATTGTAGCACCTTTTTGTATACTATTGAGATGAATAGCTAGTGTACCACTTAATCTATCTTGAGTTTGTGTTGGTGTGATTTGGTCAATCATTGATTTTCTACTTGCTCCAATAAGTATCTCATATCCAAAATGTAAAAAATGATCCATATTTTTAAGTAGTATTAAGTTGTGTTCTAGGGTTTTACCAAAACCAATTCCAACATCAAGTATGATATTATTTATACCAAATTCTTTAGCTTTTTGTATCTGTTGTGTAAAAAAAGTATCAATCTCTTCTATCACATTTTCGTACGATGGATTTTTTTGCATATCTTTAGGTGTCCCTTTCATATGCATGATAACTATGCTTGCATTGTATTTTGCAGTAATCAATGCTACTTCATCATTGATTAATCCTGTTATATCATTTACAATTGTAAATCCAGACTCTAAAGCGTATTGTATAACCAAAGGAGTATAACTATCTATACTAAATGTAGCTTGTTTATAGAGTTGATTTTTTTTAATTATGTCACAGATTGGTTTGATACGTGAAAGTTCCTCTTCTGGAGATACCTCAAGACTTCCTGGACGAGAAGAAACTCCACCAATATCAATTATTTTTGCACCATCTTGTATCATAGTAGTAATAGCACCAATAGCATCATCTCCTTGAAATCTACTGTTTTCAAAAAAACTGTCATTTGTAGCATTTATGATACCCATTATTTTAATAGGTAATGAAGTTTGTGGCATATTATCTTTTCACCATAATATTGAGAAGTAGGGTAGTCAGAACATTTAAAGGACGTGAGTTAAGTTCTAGTAGTTTCATAGCTGTACTAAAACTTTGTAACTCTTTTTGTGAAAGCTGAATATTATTTTTATTGACTGAATACATGATTGATTCTACAACACTTTTTGCTTCATTTTTCGATATTCTTTGATTTTCTTTTAAATATGCATAGATCTCTTTAAGTTCTAATTTTTGCACATTTAAAGCAAAATCTTCTACTATTTTTTTTGTCTTATTGTATTTTACTTGAACACGAGAAAGTATTGTAGGTAAAATAGAGTTTTTAGAGATTGTGATGATAATAAATATGATGTTTTTAGGAGGCTCTTCCAATACTTTTAAAAGTGAGTTTTGAGCTTCTACTCTAAAGTTATCCCCACATAAGCAAATATATTTTGTTTCATTATCTGCTATGTAGGCTTCTTTTATCGCTTTTTGAGCTTGAAGAAGTTGGAATTCGTTTTTTCCCTCTTCTTCATTTTGAATCACTCGTACTGAATGTTGCGGTAAAGTTGAAGTTATCTCGTGAAGAGACTTCTCAATATCATTTACAATAAAAAGTGTTGATGTTCTAATCATAAAGGTTTATTTTTCTATATCTATTTGTGCAAATAATACAGCTTCCAAAGTCTTATTAAATAATCTGTACATATTTAATAGTCTAATATCTAAAGCAGGATCATTACTATCTAAATAAAAACTGTTAGAAAGCTCTTCATCCATTAACCATAAAAGTGGTTGTTTAGACATTTTTGCTAAGTTTGCTCTCATACTTTGACTTTTCCCTATATACCAAAAAAAGTATCCATTTGGAAATGAGTTTTGCAACATATCGTGAATAAGTTGAATGTCATTTTCTGTTTTAATAGCATCAATATTTGAGTTAAATGAATCAAATGAATAAAAAGGAAGATATGGACGAGCCAAATTCTTTTTATTGATGTTAGCTAAAATATAGTGCTTAAACCATTCATGGTCGTTATCTGTAACAATAAGTACAGATTTGTTTTTATCAATTATATTAGATACAGACTTTGAAATCAAAGGAACCCAGTCAAATTTTCTCTCTTCTAACCAAGGTCCTAGAAGGTTATCTCCTCTAATTGTTTCAATAGTCCAGTTTATAAATTCTTGTGCCAAGATTTATTACCTTATTTATCCAACTGATAAGCGTCATGTAGTGAACGAACCGCTAGTTCTGAATATTTTTCATCTATAATCATAGATATTTTTATTTCACTTGTACTTATGATGTTGATATTAATATTATCTTTTGCCATTGCTGTAAATGCTTTTGATGCAACTGCTGTATGCGACTTCATCCCAACACCTACGATTGATACTTTACAAATAGATTCATTATAATCAATTTTATCACTATCAGCTTCAAATGAAATCATCACTTTTTTAGTTTTTTCGATATCTGTAGATGGTACAGTAAAGTCTAAATTTGTTGTATTGTCTAAACCTCTTGTTTGAACAATCATATCAACATTTATATTTGCATCAGCAAGTGCAGTAAAAATAGATGAAGCGATTCCTGGTTTATCTACAACTCCATACATACCAACTCTAATTTGATTTCTATCTAATGCGATACCACTTACTACTGGTGCTTCCATAATATTTTCTTCCTTTGTGATTAATGTTCCTTCTACTTCTGGAGTAAAAGAACTTCTTGATACTAAATTTACATTTAATTTTTTTGCCATCTCTACAGATCTATTTTGTAAAACTTTTGCTCCAAGTGAAGCTAGTTCTAACATCTCGTCATAAGATATTTTTTCTAATTTTTTTGCTTTTGGTTCAATTCTAGGGTCTGTTGTATAAATCCCATCTACATCTGTATATATTTCACATACATCTGCTTCTAAAGCACCTGCTAATGCAACAGCAGTTAAGTCACTACCACCACGTCCAAGCGTAGTTACTCGACCATTTTCGGCACTAACTCCTTGAAAACCAGCAACAATAATAATTTTACCATCGTTTATTGTTTCTTTCATATGCTTAGTTTCGATATCTTCTATTCTTGCATATGTGTGTTCTGATGTTGTTCTAATACCAGCTTCTCTACCACTCATTGAAGTTGTTTTATAACCTTGTTCGTTTAATGTGATTGATAATAAAGCAGATGTAACTCTCTCTCCAGAACTTAGTAGCATATCCATCTCTCGTTCGTTTGGAGTTTTACTATAATTTTCTGCATATTCAATAAGTTTATTTGTTTCACCACTCATTGCACTTACCACAGCAACGATATCGTCACCTTGATCTCTAAATTTTTTAATTATTTGTGAAACATTTTGAATTCTTTCTAAAGTACCTACACTAGTACCACCAAATTTTAATACTCTTAACATCTTTTATTCTTCTCCATTTTAAATATAGCCTTCTTGTTTAAAATATTTTAAGACTTTTTTATAAACTGTTCTTTTGAAAAATGTAATATAATCATTTAATTTTTCTGTTTTTACAAACTTGTATTGACTAAATTCAGGTATTTCTGTATCTATATCAATCTTTGCACCCTTATGTAGTTTTACTAAAAAGTACTTTTGTGTTTGTCCATCAAATGGTGCCATTCTAGAAGCAACAGATGGTGGAAAATCATAGCTAACCCATTCTGGAAATTCTGCTATGATATCTACATCATTTGTACCTATCTCTTCTTTTAGTTCCCTAAATAAGGCTTCATTAGGTGTTTCACCTTCATCAATGCCACCTTGCGGAAATTGCCATGCGTCTTCTACATCAATTCGTGATGCAATAAAGATTTCACATTTTGCAGGATATGATGAAGATAAAACGATAGCGGCTACATTTGGTCTATATTTTTTTGTTTTATCTTCCATAAATAATTTACCTTGTGATTGTTTATACTATGAAATGGATACTATCTTAATGATGCTTTGAAAATGCTTTTACTTATGAATATAAGTGCCTAGTAATGTGTTTTTTAGTAGTTTTATATTTGAAAATATTATAAATTTTATCTGAAATAAAAAAAGCCCTCAATTGAGGACTTTGTAAATATTTTATTGTAAATAAGTTTTAAAATTTATAAAGCAATCCAACACCAAGTGACGAGGTATATTTATATGTTATGCTAGCTTTTGTTGTATCATTAGGTTCTAGTGATGTTTTATAATCATGATACAGGTATTTTGCATTTACATTTAGTGCTATACTAGGTGAAAGTGGTAAGTTAACTCCTGTTTGTACCCCTAATATCAGTGAGTTTGCTTTATAGTCATTGTCTTTTGAACTATTAAGTGGGTTGTATTTATATTTTAGTTCTCCATATCCTGTAAGTAATCCTGCATAAAGCTTTAGCTCTTTATGTGTGTAGTATTTAGAAAGTCCTATTAGTATATATTGGTTTTTTATATCTTTATTATATGAATATGTATATGACATATATGGTTTTAGTGTTTTATTTGTATATACACTTTTTAGGTTTGTATATACTTCATAACTATTTAGCTGTTTATCTGGCGTATTACCAAGAGTAATTGATCCTTTAGGGTTTTCTTGGCTGTAAGGTGTATTAGACACACCTAGATTAAAGCCTACACTATCAATAGATATCTCAGAAGAAAATACTATTGATGATGTGAGTGTACTTAAGAGTATGATTTTATTTATATTTTTCATTTTAGTTCTCTACTTTCTTATTAGAAAAGCTATACCACTTTGGGTACATACTTTTTTTGTATTGTTTATATCATGGTATGTAGTTACTGTTGTATTTGTAGCTTCTTGTACCAATACATCTCCACTTTGCATAGTAGTATAATCAGCAGGGATAGTTACCACTGTTGTTGAGTTACAATCTTCTATTTGGATTCTTTCTTCTGAGTTTTTAAAGCTAGCATCATCTCCCCCTCCACCACAAGCACTAAAGCCTATGATGATTGAAAGTATTATTATTGATTTTATTAAATTATCTTTTTTCATTTTATTCTCCTTATTCAACTGTCAAACTAGTAGTTACTGGTGATGTTGTTTTAAAATAAATAGCATCATTTATTTTTAAAATATCTACACTATTTCCTGCATCATATGGAGTTTCTGTTATAAATGTATTATGAGGTTCACCAATCTCTCCTGTACTTGTATTTCTTAATTGAAATGTCGTAACTGTTTTTCCACTTGATGTAGTTTTTGCAACTGCTTCAAATATCCACTCTACACCATCTATAGTTTTTTTCGTATCTGTTGGTGCTTTTGTTTGTACTTCACCAGTTGTTTTAATAGTTGTTGATGCACCATGTATCTCTGATTTCGCTATTGTTTGTGTAACATTTTTATTTACACTATGTTCTGCTGTTCCATCTGATTTTGCTTTTACAGATACTGTTGTATTTGCATCAACTTTTACAGATGTTACTATTTGTATTGAACCATTGCTATCTTTATTTACAAGAGTTTGTGCTCCAATAAACTCTGATTTTGCTGTTGTTTTTGTACCATTTACATCTAAAGAGTGTGTAGCTTTTCCTGTAATAGTAGCATTTACTTCTATCTCAAGATTTTCATCTTTATATGTAGTATGTACTCCATCTTCTGTTATGTCTACTACAGAACCATTTAAATCTGATGTTGCTGTTACTGTACCTAATGTACCTAAATTTATTTGATGAGATATAGATCCGTTCTCATCTGCTTTCTTTGGCGCTGTAACTGTGATATTACTCTCTTGAAATGTTACTATTGTCTTATTTTCATCATCACTTACTTCGCCTCCTGTCTCTACTTTATTACTACTATCATTTATCAAAGCTAAGACTTTAAAAATAAATACACTAGATGTAGTAAACTCTCCATCTGTTACAGTTATATTTAAATCTGTTTTACCACTTATCTCATTAGCAATTTTGATATTCATAATATCACCACTAAAGCTTACACTATCAATAATATCAATAGTTGATACATCAGGACTAACATTAAAACTTAATGTATCACCATCCACATCATTAGCTACTAAAGTCACATTCTTTTCAGAACTATTTTTATAAACTATCACATCACTCATGGGACTTAATATTGGTGTATCATTTACTGCATTTACATCTACAGTAAATGATTTGAAACTACTTACATCACCATCTTTAAGAGTAAGAGTGATTTTAACTATTCCATTTGCATTTGGCACTGTAGTAAGATTAAAATCTAAGAGTCCATTTTCATAGTCTACTTGAGTCAAAGACTCTGACCAGTTATTAGAAACATTTAGTATAGTAGTATCATTTGATTCTATTACTAATTGTAAATTATCTCCATCTTCATCTGAAATATTTATATCAAATGGGATAGTTCCATTATCTTCATTTATATTTAGATTACTAAAACTTGTATCTATACTTGGTCTGTCATTCACAGAACTTATATCTATATCAAATGTTTTAGTATCTACTTTACCATTTGCTGTTGCATTTACTTCTAGAGATATGACACCACTTTTATTTGCTATTGGTGTCACTACAATTTTCCCATCTACTATTTTTACTGTTGCTAATGATGGCTTATTTGAAGAGACTGTGTATACTACATTATCATTTTCTACATCACTTGAAGCTAATGTGATATTAAATTCATCAAAATCTTCTTGAATATTTTGTCGATCAATTACAGAGAGTATTGGTGCATCATCCACTTCACTCACATTTATTGTAGCTGTATACTCACTTGTAGAGTTTAGGTCTCCATCATTTACTATAAAGCCAAATGTTGTGTATGGTATCCCATTTTCATTTGTTTTTGGTACAAACTTTAGATTTGAAATATCTGAGCTATTTATCTCTTGGTTTAGAGTTAGATTTATATCATTTAATTTTAAAGTTCCTTTTTCAGGAAATGAACTTATGACAATAGATTCTAAACTATCACTTAAGTCTATATCACTAAAGTTAAAGTCATTTGCACTAAAAGTTTTATTCGTGTCTTCATCTATTGTAAAAGTTATATTATTTGAAGTAGGCGCATCATTTGTATTTGATACTGTTACTTGGAAACTATGTTCTACTTCATTTGTACCATCACTTACTACAATGCTTATATTATAATCTCCTACATCATCGTTTGTTGGTGTTCCTGTAAGTTGTGGGTTTCCTTTATCAACTTTTCTAATAGCATGATTCTCAGAATCAGCTATATAGATATTTCCACTACTATCTACAGCTACTCCATATGGCTTTTTTAGTTTTGCACTTGTTGCAGCATCTCCATCTCCAGTTTTTCCACTTAAGCCTATAGTTCCTGCTATAGTAGTGATAATTCCATTTGTATCTACTTTTCTAATAGCATGATTACCATAATCAGCTATATAGATATTTCCACTACTATCTACTGCTACTCCATATGGACTATCTAGTTTTGCACTTGTTGCAGCATCTCCATCTCCAGTAGTTCCACTTAAGCCTATAGTTCCTGCTACAGTAGTGATAGTTCCATTTGTATCTACTTTTCTAATAGCATGATTATTTTTATCAGCTATATAGATATTTCCACTTGCATCTACAGCTACTCCATTTGGATTGTCTAGTGTTGCACTTGTTGCTACACCTCCATCTCCACTAGTTCCGCTTTCGCCTATAGTTCCTGCTACAGTAGTGATAATTCCATTTGTATCTACTTTTCTGATAGCATGATTATCTCTATCAGCTATATAGATATTTCCGTTTGCATCTACAGCTACTCCAACTGGATTGTCTAGTGTTGCACTTATTGCAGCACCTCCATCACCAGTACTTCCACCCGAGCCTATAGTTCCTGCTACAGTAGTGATAATTCCATTTGTATTTACTTTTCTAATAGCATGATTAATAAAATCAGCTATATAGATATTTCCACTACTTTCGACTGCTACTCCAAATGGACCTTGTAGTTTTGCACTTGTTGCAGTACCTCCATCTCTAGTACTTCCACCCGAGCCTATAGTTCCTGCTATAGTACTGATAGTTCCATTTGTATCTACTTTTCTAATAGCATGATTATATGTATCAGCTATATAGATATTTCCACTACTATCTACTGCTACTCTATATGGAGAATTTAGTTTTGCATCTATTGCTTCACCTTCATCTCCACTAGCTCCACTTGTGCCTAAATTTCCTGCTATAGTATTGATATTTCCTGATGTTGTCAAACTTAACCATGAAGGAAGTGTTGTACCAGTTTTTACACTCCAAGTTAAGTCTTCATTATCTGTATCACTTGCACTTAGGGTATAACTATACTTACTATCTTCATCTACACTTGTTATAGCTGTAGATGTTACTATTGGTATGTCATTTATAGATTGAACTGTTACATTTACAGTAGTACTACTACTTCCTGTAGCATCACTTACTTTTACTACAAAACTATCTGTTCCATTATAATTTGCAGTTGGTATATAACTAATCACTTGAGATAATCCTGTAGGACTACTACTCACACTTGCAGTTCCATTTGAGGCATTTGTATCTATAGACCAAGTGATAGTATCACTTTCATCATCTGTTGCATTGAGTGTAAGAGAAAAAGGTGTAGGAGTACTATCTTCACTCATGTTTACATCTACACTTGCACCTTGGGTTATAACAGGGGTTTTATTTGGGTTTTTACCCCATTGTGGTTGGATAGTAGTTTTACCCCAAAATCCAGATGATTCATCAAAACTAGAAGGCTTAGTAGTTATGTTTACAACATTCCAGCTACTTAAATCTTGATTAAAATACATTGCAGAATTAAACATATATTCCATATTAATTACTTTACTTGTATCCCATGAACTTATATCTTGGTTAAACTTCTCTGAATAATTAAACATATAACTCATATTGGTTACTTTGCTCGTATTCCATGAACTTATATCTTGATTAAAAATACCTGCCCTATCAAACATCTGTTGCATATTAGTCACGCTACTTGTATCCCATGAACCTATATCTTCATTAAAAGTACCATCACTTGCCTTTTGTACTGAACCTTCAAATTTTAGCTTAAGCCATTTATTCATATCAGTCACACCACTAGTACAAGCATTTGCAGGAGATACACTTCCACCCTCTGTAGTCAAGCTAGTTTTTGCATCTATTTTAGTATATATCACACCACCTACACTACCAATATCTCCAACATTAGCATCTGTACATACTACAGTTTTACCATTTGAATGTAGACTAAATTCACTACTTAATACATTTACATTTACTGTAATAGTAGCATCACTTCCAGCATTTGCTTTTACTACAAAACTATCAGTTCCACTAAAACCTATCGTTGGTGTATAACTAATCACTTGAGATAATCCTGTAGGACTACTACTCACACTTGCAGTTCCATTTGAGGCATCTGTATCTATAGACCAAGTGATAGTATCACTTTCTGCATCTGTTGCATTGAGTGTAAGAGAAAATGGTGTAGGAGTACTATCTTCACTCATAGTTACATTTGATTCAGTTCCCTCTGCGATAATTGGTGCATCATTAAATGAATGTAACACAAAATTAGATGGAGAAGATTGATTAGCAAGCTTCCCCATATCACCATCATATATGCCAGAATAGATATCTTTAACCATATATGGAGGATTATTTCCATCATAAACCCAAAGTTCCTTTTCTGGTACAGGGTGTCCATCAATATCTTTATATTGACTTGCAGTAAAAAATAGCTTTCCATCATAAACAACATTTTTGTTATTCAACTCAGGAGTAATAGCATGTATTTTATTATCATTGTAACTATAATCACTAACTAATTGCAATCCATTTTCTTCATCATATGAGTGTAGCTCTGCACCATTAACAGTATCGTTATATTTAAAATAAAACTTTCCGTTTAAATAGTAAAATTTTTGAATATGTTGGGAAAAATTTGTTATTTGCTTTGTTCCTTGCTCTGTTCCATCACTTTCCCAAATTTGATAGAAAGATCCATTATGTGCACTAAAGTAAACTTTATTACCATCTTTTAAAAAATTACTTGGATGTCCTGAACCAGATTGATTTAGTGTCTTTAATAATCTCGTTCCACCAGAAGTTCCATCACTAATAAAAAGTTGAAATTCATTATCTGATACATGTCCAGAAAATAAAATATTATCTCCTAAAGTAATCATATCATATACACCATGAGTTGCATTACCTAACTCTTTTACTAACGCTGTTCCAGTAACTGTGCCATTTGATTTATAGAGTTCCCATCCTGTTGTTTCATCTGTAATAAGGCTTAAATAGTCAATATCTCCAAGAGTAGCTATATCCTTGATTTCGCCTCGTGACGCTAATGCATCAGAAAAAGTATCTCCATCAAAAGCATATAGTTTATCCTCTGCTTGTGCATTTCTCGCTTTAAAATATAAATGGGAAGGTGATTTAAACATTGATTGAAAGTGATTAATCTCCCCAGTCTCTACTTTTGTAACAGTAGAGCCATCGTAGATATATATACTATTTCGATCACGTATATAAAGTTTTCCTTTCCAAGAAGATAAATTAATAGGGTAAAATCCATTTGGCAGACCATTTACTATCCGTTCTGTACCAACAGATGTACCATCACTTTTAAAAAGACCTTTTTTATAACCATTAATGTCAGTTCCATCATAATTTGCTATAAAATAGACTTCTGCACTTAAATTACTAAAACCTAATAACAAACCTATTATTGTTAAACTTCTAAACCACTTTTTCATAAATCATCCCTCTCTTTATCTTTTAGTTTTTCTATTTTGTATCTCATAAACTTATATCTTGAAATTTTGCATCATTTGCATACACTTGACTTGCAAACAAGAGCAATGCTACCCCACCTAAAAGTATCTTTTTTATATCCATCTTTTTCTCCTAGTTTTTAGATTTATCTACAGTGAGTATGACATAGTCAAATCACTAGCAAATCACCAAACATTGTATAATGAAAGAAATTATGAAATTTAAGGATAGATAAAGAAAAGATATTTAAAGTGGTTTTGTTTTATATAACTACAAAACCTCTACTTTATTTCGACCATTTTTTTTTGCTATATAGAGTGCATCATCTGCTCGTTTTAGCATTGTTTCAAATGTATCATTTTGATTTAAACTTGTGATACCAAAACTTGCTGTTTGTTTCCCTGCATTTACAAACTCATAAGACTCGATAGAGGTTCTTATCTTTTGAGCTAAGGCAAAACCATCTTTTTTATTGGTCTTTGGATATATGATGATAAACTCCTCACCACCCCATCTCCCTATATGATCTGTTTTTCTTATATTTTGTTGTAGTATATTTGCTATATCTTTTAGTACCTCATCACCTACTTGATGACCATAAGTATCATTTACTGATTTAAAATGATCTAGATCCAAAATAGCAAGTGTCATATCTTGATTATATCTTTTATATATCTCTATATTGTTCTCTATGATTTCATCTGTTTTTACTCTGTTGAAAAGTCCTGTGAGCTTATCTGTTATTGCTAGTTTTTCTATTTGTTTTTTTGCTACTTCTAACTCTTTATTTATTTTGACTATCTTTCTTATCCAATAAAGAAAAAATAAAATGATTATAATAGAAGAGATAACTACTTTATATACCAAAGAATAGTCAATCACTTTTATCCTTTCTACTTTTATAGTGATCCACTTTTTATATATCTTTTCTTTTTGCTCTTGGGTTATAGAGTTGAGTGCTTTTTGTAAAATAGTTACTAACAATGGCTCATCATCTCTACTAGCAATGCCTAAGTGTAGATTCTCTTTAAAGCTACCAGATATAGCCAAAGTACCGATATGTCGTCTTTGAATCTCATAGTTAAGTAATACAGAGCTATCAATATAACCATACACAAGTCCATCTTCAACTTTTTTTAGTCCATCTTCAATAGTATCTACCTCTATCAAATCTAACTTTGGATATTTTTTTTGTAACTTTTCATATAAAAAATATCTCTTAATAGCAAACTTTTTTTCTGATATTTGATTGATATTGTCTATAAACGGTTCATTGGTTCTTGTTGCTATTGCTATGGATGTATCTACATATGACTCTGTAAAGTTCAAGTACTGATCTGTTTTTTTTGTTTTTTGTGCTAGAGATAAAATATCACATCTCTTATCTTTTATGAATTGTAGTGATTCTTGCCAACTATTTGTATCAATTAGTTTGATAGGAATATTGATATTTTTACTGATGATTTTTATTATCTCTGAAGTGAAACCTATATGTGTGTTATTTTCGATCTTTTCTAGGGGTAGATTATTTGGATTTATACACATAAGAATTGTTTTTTTAGTATTGAGATATTTACTTTCATCTTTTGTGAGATACTCTTTTCCAAACTTAGAATTATAGTATATACTCAAAATTCCTATTTTTTGATTGTTTTTTGTGATACTTGCAGTAGATACTCTTTTTGGTAGATTTATATTCTTTGGAAACTCTTTGTCTATATTATAAAGAAATTTATCATTTTGTTTATAATATACCAAAGTAGTATGATCTATCATAGTATCATATATCTTTACAGCTTCTATATTTGGATTTTTTTTAACATATTGTTCGATTAATTCTATCACATTACTATGATAAACATTATATAGTGGCGTTGCTATATTTGAAGCTAGGTTATCTATCTTTTCATTTGACCATAGTACTATTTGGAAAAACAAAAAAACAACTATTATTCTAATCAGTTTCATTATTTTGTTTCCCTTTTTAGTACTTCTGTGATAATTTTATCAACAGTACCATCATCTATTTTTTTTTGCAAAATCTTATCAAACTTTTCGAGTAACTCTTTTTTCTTCATTGATTTTTCAAAGGCAATATAATTAGGATCAACAACTAAAGGTTTTTTAAGTACAGTAAAATCTCCATCTTCAAATTGATTTGTTTCATCACAAACAGTAAAAAAACCTATATTGCCAGGTCCTATAAGTGCTACATCTATCTTGTCATTTAATAACATTTTTAGACGCTGTTCTCTACTATCATCAGTTTCTATTGGAATAAAATATTTTTTTGCCTCTTCAAAAACTTTTCCAAAACTACACCCTCTACAATATCCAACTTTTTTATCTTTTAAGTCAGTGATGTTTTCAAAAGAAAACTCTTTGCCTTTTTTTACAACAAGTATTATAGTATCTAAGAAAAGAGGAACACTATTAAAGTCAAATTTTTTAGCTCTTTGTTTTGTATATGAGATACCGACAATACCACCTTGATTAAAGGAAGCAAGTTTAAAAGCTCTAGCCCATGGATGTGTTTGTACTTCAAACTTTATACCTAGTTCTTTTTGAACTTCATACATCACCTCTACTAATATACCTTGATCTATAGTATCTTGTGTCCATATTTTCGGTGGTTTATAATTGTTCCCAAAAACAACAATATTTTCATCTGAAAAAAGAATAGAAAAACTTATAAGTAAACAAAACAAGTATCTCATGTCGTAAATCCTTTATTTATATAAAAAACTATAGCACACCAAAATCACTAGTAAACCACCAAACACATGTCAATATAATAAATTTTACAATTTAAGCTAATATTTATTATTTTGGTGGTTTTGTGGTGATTTTGTTATGGTAGAATTCTAGTATGAAAGATTTGAATATATTAAAAAGTATGAATGTATTGTATGTAGATGATGATCCATCTGCTTGTGACAAGTTAGAAGCTATATTAAAGTACTATTTTGCACAAGTTTATATAGCCCATAATGCCCATGAAGCGATGGAAATCTACAAAAAAAGAGTGTGCAATATTTTACTAGTAGATTATGATATGCCTATTATGAATGGTTTTGAGTTTTTAGCTGAGATACGAAAAGAGAACTCTCTTATACCTGCTATTATCATAAGTTCTTATGATGATAAAGAGAAACTGTTTAAGGCCATTAAATTAGAACTTGTAGATTACCTTGTGAAGCCTTATAGTTTAGATGAGCTTAAAAATGTTTTTGAACTAGTACTTCAATGGATGGAAAAAAAGTCTATCTTAGAGATAAAACTCAACGAAACTTTAACATACAGTTATGTTACAAAAAAATTAACAAGTAATGAAAGTGAAACTAACTTAACTCCAAGTGAATTTAAGGTATTAGAAGTATTATTATCAAATGAAAATAGAATAATCTATTATGATTATCTCATAGAACTCATAGGAGAAAATAGTACTCATAAATCTTTGATAAACCAAGTATATAAACTCAATAAAAAACTAGGAACAAATATCATAAAAAATGTTAAAGATACAGGGTATCTACTTAGCCGATGATTAAGATACTTATTACTATTTTTTTATTTACGATTACAGCCTTTTCTAGTGAACTTTTTATAGATACTCTATCAAAAAAGTTCAATGACTTTAATATAAGTATGTTTCAAGATAAAAACAACACTTTAACACTTGGAAAGTTACAAAAAAAAGAGTTTCAAATAGTAAACAATCATATTTCAAAAGGGTATTTGGGATTTCCTGTTTGGTATTATTTCAAACTTAACAATCAAACAAACCAACAAATCAACTATAAACTCTTTTTAAATGAGGTTTTTCACAATAGTGTAGTGTTTTACACACTTAAAAATAGAAAACTTGAAAATACAAGTATACATGGTATGGAACATCTTGATTTAAATGGCTATATAAAGATGATTCATCCTTCACAAATAATAGATCTCAATCCTATGGAAAGTAAAGAAGTTTATATAAAAGTTGACACAAAAAACTCTCATGCATTTACTCTATCTATCTTACCTTTAAAAACTTCAAATGATTATGAGATGAAGAGAAATACACTGCTTACTGTGTACTTTACATTTATAGTATCACTGCTTTTGTACAACTTTTTTCTTTTTGTGTCGATTAAAGAGATAGCTTATTTATATTATGTATTTTTCGGGTTTTCATTTTTATTATCTCAGTCTGCATTATATGGATATTTTCCGATTGAAGTATTACCATCAACACAATACATCGCTTATATATCAGCACTTTTTCCACTTTGGGCTGTTTTTCATCTGCTTTTTGCAAAATCTATCTTAAATACAAAGAAGTTTACACCTCGAGTTGATTTGTATATAAAGTATGCAATATGTACTATGATAATAACTACTATAATAACTCTAACAAATCCCAAGATAGGGATAGTTCTAAACAACTTTTTAAACATCATTTTTATGATAAGTGTTTTATTTATAGCTTTTGTGATTTATAAAAAAGGGAATAAAACAGCAGGTATATATTTTATAGCACAGTTTTTATTCCTACTTACAAATACGATAAATGGTTTTTTATATTTAGGAGTTTTGGACTATACTTTATTTACTAGATATGGATATTTAGTTGGTTCTATGCTTGAGATACTTCTATTTTCCTTTGCACTTGCATATAGAACAAATGAACTTAAAAAAGAGAATGTAAAACATCGTGAACTAGTTGATGAATACTCAAAACTCTCATTTTTAGGACAAACAGTTATAAACATTTATCATCAATGGAAAACTCCTGTAAATAATATCTATAACTCTATCAATCATATAGAAGTAGCCAAAGAGTTTAACGATAAAGATTTGCATAATATAATTGATAGTAATTTAACTCAAATTAAGAATAATACTCAATACCTAAAAGATACAGCTATAAACTACCTAGACCATTACAAGCAAATAGATCAAGAAAAAACTGTATGTAATATTTATGATGAGATAGACTCTGTGGTACAATTAATAAGACTAGAATCTTTAAAGATAAACCTAATTATAAAAATAGAGTGTGACAGAGATATAAAATTAAATATCAAAAAAAATCATTTTACGAATTTACTTATGATACTTCTTGAAAATAGTATAGAGATGTTTAAACAAAGATCAATAATTAACTCTTTTGTAAAAATAATTGCAATAAAAAATAAAGAAGAACTAATCCTTAAAATTGAAGATAACGCAGAAGGTATAGATAAAAAGTACATAACTGAAATTTTTGAAAAACATCATTCTCAATCTTCCTCTTCTGGAATAGGTCTTTATTTAGTAAAAGAATTTTTGATGCCTAAATTAAATGGAAAAATTACAGTTGAAAATATTCGAAATGGTGTTGTATTTACTGTAAATATATCTTACTAAAAGAATACTCAATGAAAGAGGGTTATATTAAATAATAAATTTTTCAAATAATAGATAAAGTAAATATTGATATCATTTCAAAATAATTACAAGATCAAGGAAAAAAATGCTTTTATATATACACATACCCTTTTGTGATAGCAAATGTTTTTATTGTGCTTTTAATTCGTATACGAGTTTGCATAGTTTAAGAGATGATTATATGGATGCTTTAATAATTCAATTAGAAGATGGGTTAATAAACAATAATAAAAAAGTAGAAACTATATTTATAGGTGGAGGAACACCAAGTACAATTAAAGCTTCTCAATACAAAAGAATTATGGAAATTGTAAAACCTTATTTAATCGATAATTGTGAAATAACAATAGAAGCAAATCCTAATTCTGCATCAAAAGAATGGCTTAAAGAGATACGTGAAATAGGGATCAATCGTGTGAGTTTTGGAGTGCAAAGTTTTGATGATAAAAAGTTAAAATTTCTAGGAAGAAACCACAATAAAAATCAAGCAATAGAAGCTATAAATAATGCAAATAATGTAGGTTTTAAAAATATTAATTGTGATATTATTTATGATACACAATTAGATACTAAAGAGTTATTAGAAAATGATTTGAAAATTATAAAAACATTACCTATTAACCATATAAGTGCATATAGTTTAACAATAGAAGAGGGTACAAAGTTTTTCAATAAAAGTAGTGTTCAAGTTGAAAATGAAGAGTTAGCTCGATTTTTATTTGATGAGTTTTATAAACTTGGTTTTTCACAATACGAAATTTCCAACTTTGCTTTAAATATTGATGCTCGAAGTAAACACAATCTTGGATATTGGCAATATAAAGAATATTTGGGTGTTGGAAGTGGTGCTGTTGGTTGTATAGATAATAAAAGATTATATTCTAGAAAAGATGTACAAAAATATATAGAAAATCCTCTAAAATATGATGAAATTGAAGAATTGACTTTAGATGACGTTATTGTAGAAAAAGTACTACTTGGGTTTAGAAGTGTAGTAGGAGTAGATAAAAATATCTTAAATAATAACTCACAAGAAAAACTAAGAGTTTTATTGGAAAACAATAAAATAGAAGAGAAAGAAAATATGATTTATTCAAAAGATTTTATGCTTGCAGATGAGTTGTCATTGTATTTAGAAATATAATTATGTGTTTAAAAACTATCTCTTTTTGTAGATAAATTTAATATTTTTTCAGATATAATCTAGACAAATAAATTTAATATAGATTTTGGAGAAAAAATTTGAGTAAAAATGTAAAAAAAGTAGTTTTAGCCTATAGTGGTGGACTTGATACAAGTATCATATTAAAATGGTTACAAGACGAATATAAAGCAGAAGTTATCACTTTTACAGCTGATTTAGGTCAAGGTGAAGAAGTAGAACCAGCAAGACAAAAAGCTCTTGATAATGGAATTAAACCAGAAAATATTTTTATTTTAGATATTCAAGAAGAATTTGTTAAAGATTATGTTTTTCCCATGTTTAGAGCAAATGCTATTTATGAGGGTGAGTATTTATTAGGTACATCTATTGCTAGACCTTTAATTGCTAAAAAACAAATTGAAATTGCAAACAAAATGGGTGCAGATGCTGTATCTCATGGTGCAACAGGAAAAGGAAATGACCAAGTAAGATTTGAACTTGGATATTTAGGATTAAATCCTGATATTACTGTTATTGCTCCATGGAGAGAATGGGATCTTAACTCTAGAGAAAAATTATTAGCTTACGCTAAATCTCATGGAATTGAAATCGATAAAAAACATGTTGATGAAAATGGTACACCAGTGGTGAGTCCATATTCTATGGATGCAAACTTATTACATATCTCTTATGAAGGTTTACATTTAGAAAATCCAAATGCAGAACCTGAAGATAATATGTGGTTATGGACAAACTCACCAGAGCAAGCTCCAGATGAAGCAGAGTATATCACTATTGGATATAAAAATGGAGATCCTATCTCTATAAATGGTGAAGATTTATCTCCTGCTAAATTATTAAAAAAATTAAATGATTATGGTAATACTCATGGTATCGGACGAATTGATATTGTTGAAAACAGATATGTTGGTATGAAAGCTAGAGGTTGTTATGAAACTCCAGGTGGAACTATCATGTTAAAAGCACATAGAGCAATTGAGTCTATTTGTTTAGATAGAGAAGAAGCTCATTTAAAAGATGGAATGATTGCTAAATATGCTCAGCTTATCTATAATGGTTTCTGGTTCTCTCCAGAGCGAGAGATGATGCAAGCTGCTATCGATAAAACACAAGAGCATGTTGAAGGTGAAGTTAGATTGAAACTTTACAAAGGAAATGTGATTGTTGTTGGAAGAACATCTCCAAAATCACTATTTAGTGAAGCTCACTCTACTTTTGAAGCTGATGATGTTTATAATCAAAAAGATGCAGAGGGATTCATTCGCCTCAATGCGCTTCGATTTATAATCGAAGGGCATACAAGAGGTTCAAATAAATAATTAAAAAGCTAAGGTTTTAACCTTGGCTTTTTTTATAAGCGTTTAAAAAAATAATTAAAAAGGTTTTTTATGGGTTATATGGAAGATTTAGAACAGATTTGTAAGATTAATTCATTTACTAAAAATAAAAAAGGTGTAGATGATGTTGGTTTAGTGATGCAAACATGGCTTGAAGAGATAGGCTTTGAGTTAACTACTTATAAAAGAGAAAATATAGGAAATCATCAGTTATTTACTTCTCCTAAAACTAACGGTGAAAAAATTTTACTCTTAGGACATAATGATACAGTATTTCCAGAAGGTGCGTTTGATACATATCATGAAGATGAAAACTGGGTATATGGTCCTGGTACTTGTGATATGAAAGGCGGTAATATCGTTGCTTTAGAATCATTACGTAAGATTTACAATACAAATGGAAAAATAAATAATATAGACTTTTTATTAGTTTCAGATGAAGAAACAGGAAGTGATGATAGTAAATTTATTACTTTAGAATTATCAAAAAATTATGATTATTGTTTTGTATTTGAAGCTGCTGGTGAAAATCTAGAAATTGTTACAGGAAGAAAAGGTGTTGGGACATATACTATAACATGCGAAGGAAAAGCTGCTCATGCAGGTACTAGTTATTTAAAAGGTATCAATGCAAATCTAGAGGCAACTTATAAACTACAAGAACTAACAAAACTTACAAATCTTGATATTGGTACTACTGTAAATGTTGGTAAAATTACAGGCGGAATAGGTGCTAATACTATTAGTCCTAAATGTGAATTACTTTTAGAGATACGGTACAATAAAAATAGTGAGAGAGATAGGTTATTAAATGCTCTCGAAAAAATAACTAATACAAACTATGTTGAGGGAACTATTTCAAAATGCGAAGGACTTATCCAACGTGATGTAATGGAACCAAATGAAAAACAATTAGAATTTATCAAAAAATTAGAAAAAATAACAAATCTTCAAATTAAAACAGAACAACGAGGTGGTGTTAGTGATGCTAACCATGTTGCATCTTGTGGTGTAATTACATTAGATGGTTTTGGTCCATTTGGAGATGGCGATCATACTATTCATGAAAGAGCACTCAAAAGTAGTTTTATTCAACGAGTAAAGATGATGAGTGATATACTTTTTGAACACCAAAAAAAGGGATTAGAAGTTTAAGTTTAAAAGTTACAGATGGAATAGTTACAAGATGAAACAATAGTCTTTTTTACCATAATATAAAAGGTTATATAAAAAGTAATATTGATACACTAGTTAAGAAAGAATTTTTTATAAAGGAAGTAATGTGAGTAAGAGTAATCGAACGATAGGAATGTGGCTTTATAGTAATGGCGGTGGAAGTGCCATACAAGAAAAAATTATTAAAAAGTTAAATCAACGAGACATTGGTGTTATAAATAACTTAAATCTTCGAAATGCCATTGCAAAAAATGGTCATATCCTTTATGATGATATAAAACTAGATAAATTGGATCTGTTTTTCTCTTATAATGCAGGGGAACAATCAAAATATCAAATGTATTTATATCAAGCTTTGAATAGGGCTGTACCTATGATTAATTCTTATGATTCATTTGCTCTATCTGAAGATAAGTTTCATACATCGTTTGTTTTACGAAATAATGGGATATCTACACCTGATTATAAATTATGTCATAGAGATGATGGTCATCAACTCAAAAAAATTATCAAAAAATGGGATAAAATGGTCTATAAACCTACTGATGGTTGGGGTGGTGTAGGACTTACTAAAATAGAATCAGAAGCAAATCTTGACATGCTTATGCCTTTTTTAAATCAAATGGATTTACGATACTTTTATGTAGAAAAATTTCTAAAATATGACAATACTGATTTTAGAGTAGATATCGTAGATGGTCAGTTTGTAGGTTGTTATGGAAGAAAAGCAAGTGGTACAGATTGGCGTACAAATGTAACAAGTGGTGGTTCTGTGTTTATGAGAGACCCTAACCAAGATATTATTGATACTGCTGTAAAAGCTTGTAACGTTTGTGGTGTAGATATTGGAGGTGTTGATATAATTTACGATCTTGAAAAGGAGGAGTATGTTGTATTAGAAGTAAATGGTATTCCAGCTTTTGCTACACCAGAACAGGAAAAAATGGGATTGGATTTTAATAGTAAAAAAATAGATTTAATTGTAGACTTAATAGATAGAAAAACAAATAAAAATAAGGATAAATAAATGGGATTAAAAAATAAGCAACTGCCAAAATTAGGTTTTTTATATATGGATTATGTATTGAGATTTTTCGATCATTCTAACTTTAAAGGGTGGCCAAATAAAATTGAAACAGTAACATATCATTGGGGAAATGATAAAGATAGATTTATAAAAGAGGTAAAAAGAAAAAAAATTGATATTTTAATTGGAAATGTACCTGCAACTGCTTATGAAACATTTAGAGAAATAGCTCGTGCTTTACCAAATGTACGATTTGTACCATCTTTAGATACTCAGTTCTCAAATAAGTCAAAAGAAAACGTTACAAGATTTTCATGGAAGTATGACTTACCTATCCCTAAAACATATGTTTATTATAATAGAACAAATGCAGATAAATTTTTGAAAAAATGTGAATATCCAAAAATTATCAAAAAATCTTATGGACCATCAAATTATGGTGGATATTTTGTTCATAAAGTAGATAATTATAAAGAGGCAAAAGCATTATATTCTGAGAAAAAGTATCATCCTATGTATTTCCAAGATTTTGTTCCTATGGAAGCAGATATTAGAGTTATGCTGATTGGTCATAAGCCAGTATGTGCATTTTGGAGAAGAGCTCCTGAGGGTGAATGGCTTACAAACACTTCTCAAGGTGGAAGCATGGATTATAATGATGTTCCTAAAAATGTTTTAGATTTAGCAGTAAAAGTTTCAAAAGCAGCTAAAGCTGAATATTGGGCTTGTGATGTAGCATATGGAAAAGATGGAAAAGTTCGAATCTTAGAATGTGCTACTGCATTTGCAGCATTTCCTTATATCAGAGATTGGATTGGTCAGTACTTAATGTGGAGTTTTAGCGAAGGACGATTTAAAAAACCACATATGCCAATGTTTAACTGGGAAGAGCTAGGAAAAGTGAGTCCAGATTTATTAAGAACTATGAGACATATTACATTTGGAAAATATAATCCTAGTTATGATGGTGCATACTTTGGAAATAAAAAGAAAATGTATGGTGATAACGAAAGATGTCTTCATGAGCTTGATACAGAATATAAAGTATATGATGTAAAAAGAAGATGGTCAGAAGAGTGGCCAAGTGAAATCTACAACTACCAAGATAGGTTTTCATTAAATAATTTAAAATCTATGAAAGTGCCAAACTTAAAAAAAGAAGAAGCACCAACTGCTGATAATGAAGATGTAGAAATAATAGAAACACCTACAATGTCTGCAAAAGAGTTAAAAAAGCTCTTAAAATCAGTAGAGGGAATAGGTGATAAAAAGTATAATAAAATTATAGAAGAGATTGGAAGTACAGAAGAAGTTGTTGGTATTTTATATCAAAGTCCATCACTTTTATTAAATATTAAAGGGATCACAAAAACAATAATTGAAAAAATAACTAAAAGATTCGAGGAATTTAAATAGGAAATTTAGAAAAATAAGTTATAATTCTCTTATAAAGGGGTAAGAGATGATAAATAAACTAAGAGTGTCAACAAAAATTGTTGTACCTATATTTGTAATATTAATTGTGAGCAGTGTTGTAACTAACTACATTACTGCCTCACAAATGCAAACTTTAGTAAAAAATAGTGCAAAAGAATCTTTAAACATGTTAACAGATTCGCTATTTTTAACACTAAGAAATGCGATGAATACTGGCGATCCAGCTGTTATTCAACAAGCTGAGGAAGATAGTAGAAATAACATACAAGGCTTATCTAAACTTACTGTAGCAAAAAGTAAAGGAACATTAGAACTTTACTCCCCAGAAACTCCATTTACTACAGACAAAGATATTTTAAAAACTTTTGATACAAAAGAGGAACAAGTAATAGAATCATTTCAAGGTGATTCTCACTTTTTTAGAGTACTTAGACCTATGATTGCTACTCAAGAATGTTTAATGTGTCATGCAAATCAAGCAGAAGGTGATGTAATAGGGGTTATTGATATCTCTTTTTCTTTAGATGAAGCAGATGCTACTATTAATAATACTTTGGTATTTATATTAATTGTATCTGTATTATTTATAGCGTTAACTGTTATTGTTGTATGGTTTGTAACTAAAAAAACTACTGAACCTCTACAAAGCTTACGAAATGAATTATTGGAATTTTTCTCATTTTTATCAAATGAAAAAGATACTATTGAGCCATTTAAAGTTAAGTATATGGATGAAATAGGGGAAATTGTAACTTCTTTAAATGATAATATTGCTAAAGTTGTAGCTGGAATAGATAAAAATGCAAAAGCAATCAGTGATAGTTCAGATGTTTGTAAAGAAGCATCATTAGGTAATCTAAACCTTAGAATTAATACAGAAGCGTCAAATCCTGAAATTAATAATCTTATTACTATAGTAAATGACTTTTTAGACTCAATGGAACATAATATCTCTAGAACATTAAGTACTTTGGATGAGTACTCAAATGACGAGTATAGTGGAAGAATTGATGGAAAAGATAACTTTGAAGGAAGTTTTAAAAAATTATTTAATCAAGTAGATAAATTAGGTGAAACTCTTACAAAATTAAGTGGTCAAAATCTAAAAAATGGTAAAGCGTTACAACAAACTGCAAATGTTTTTTCTAAAAATGTAAAACTTTTAAAAGTTTCATCAAATGAACAGTCTGAATTATTATCTGAAACTACTGGTTCAATTGATGATATTATGACTAATATTAAAAGTACAAGCAAAAATAGTAAAGATATGGCCTCTATTGCAAATGATGTTACAAAATACTCTAATGATGGACATAAACTAGCTGAAGAAACATCTGAAGCAATGAATAATATTTATGGAAAAGTAGATGCAATTTTAGAATCAATTGATACTATCAAACAAATCTCTTTTCAAACAAATATATTATCACTTAATGCAGCAGTTGAAGCAGCAACAGCAGGTGAAGCTGGAAAAGGTTTTGCTGTTGTTGCTCAAGAAGTAAGAAACCTAGCTACAAGAAGTGCTGAAGCATCTCAAAATATTGAAGATTTAATTATGGTTGCTTCAGAAGAGTCTAAAAGAGGGAGTGAGATAGCCAATAATATGATTAATGGATATAACACTCTAAACGATAGAATTGATGCGACAATTGAGCTTATAGATGTAGTTGCTAAAGATAATAATATCCAGATGATTAAAATAGAAAACATCAATGAAATTATTAAAAATGTAGACAGAAATGCTACAGAAAATGTGAAAATTGTAAATGAAACGAATATTGTTGCAAGACAATCTGAAAAAATAGCTTCGAATATCGTGGATGATGCAACATCAAAAAAGTTTAATGGCAAAGATGAAATAAAAGTTAGAAAAAAACTTCAAGACCCTGATTTTAAAGGGGTAGATAGAAGAGAAAAGATAGATTAAATTCTATCTTTGTCATACAATTATAAAATAAGCATTCCATCTCCATACGAAAAAAATCTATAATTTTCTTTTATAGCTTCCTCATATATCTCCATAGTTTTATTAATCCCTACAAATGATGCTACAAGCATGATTAGTGTTGATTTTGGTAAATGAAAATTTGTTAATAAATAATCAACTCTTTTAGGCTGATTTAATGGATTTAAAAATAAATTTGCTTCACCATTTAATTGTTTTGTATCGTTGTAAAATTCTATTGTTCTAGTTACTGTTGTGCCTACAGCTAATATTTTTTTGTCACTATCTAATATCTTTTTTGAATCAGAAGGAATATCATAAAACTCACTATGCATAGGGTGATCGAGTATATCTTCTGATTCTACAGGTTTAAATGTTCCTGCTCCTACATGCAATGTAAGATAGTTTGTAGGGTGTTTAGCCCTTAACTCATCAAGTAATTCAGGTGTAAAGTGTAAAGATGCTGTAGGGGCTGCTACTGCACCATAGTTTTTTGCAAATAGTGTTTGATAATTTGTATCATCTGATTTCTCATCTTCTCTTTTTATATAAGGTGGAAGTGGCAGATGACCTATCTCATTTAAAATCTCTACAAGTGTTAAAAAATCAAGTTCTTGGTTGTTTTTAAAAAATTTTACTATTCTTGTTCCATCTTCTTGAAGTTTTATAACCTCAATAGAAAGATCTTGTTCAAATGTGATAATATTTCCAACCAAGACTTTTCCTCTCATGTAAACGAGGTATTGGTTATCTGGTAAAGGTTTATTAAATAATAATTCGATTTTACCACCAGTTTCTTTTTTCCCAAATATTCTTGCTTTAATAACTTTTGTATCGTTAAAAAAAACTTCACATCTATGAGGAATATAATCGAGCAAGGATTTAAATGTTGTATGGGTGATTTGTTGTGTTGATCTGTCGTAAACTAATAGCTTTGCACTGTCCGCAGGATGTGCAGGATAGGTTGCTATTAGCTCAGGTGGTAAGTTATAGTCATAACTTAATGTTTTAAGGGGGTCTAGTTCACTATTTTTTTGTTTCATCTATTATTTCTTCTAATTCCTCTTCTTCCTCTTCAGGAATTTCTGGGTTAAATATTTTAGCTATATAGATTGATACACCGTATAATAATATAAGTGGACCAGCCATTAAAAACTGTGTTATCACATCTGGTGGAGTTAACAGAGCAGAAGCTACAAATATAAGTACAACAGCATATTTAAAGAAGTCTTTTAATGTTCTGTCTGTTACTACTCCTATAATTGCCAAGAAAAATGTAAATACTGGTAATTCAAATGCCAATCCAAAACCAAAAAGAAGTTTAGTAAAAAAACTAACATATTTACCAATACTTGGCATAACTGATACAACTGTATTACCAAAGTTTACAAGAAATTCAAATCCATAAGGTACAACAACATAGTATGCAAATGAAGCTCCTATTAAAAACATAATTGTTGCCCCAAATACAAATGGAATAATGAGTTTTTTTTCATTTTCATAAAGACCAGGAGCTAAAAATAGCCATATTTGCCATAAAATGATAGGGAGTGTTACTAAAAAAGCACTAAAAAAAGCTACTTTAAGCGCAGTAAAAAACGTTTCTTGAACTTCGATAGCAACCATTTGTGAACCAGGTGCTAATACATTTTCAATTGGAAGCATCATCCATTCTAAAATAGGTTCATAAACTGCAAAACATGCAAAAAATGCGATGAATAAAGCAGCAGCAGAGATAACTAGTCTTTTTCGTAAGTCTGCAATATGTGGTTTTAAATCAGCTAACATTAAACATCCTCATTTTTTAAAGAGAAATTCTCTTTTTTTTGTTTTTTTACTTTAAATTCGTCTGTATTGTTAACTACGACTTTTTCAGTTTTTTTTGGTTTTTCTATAACTTCATCATCTGTTATATTTGTTATATCATCTAACTCTAACGAAGTAATATTTTTTATATTACTTACACTTGATTTAAATTCATCTGCTTCTTTTTTCATTTGAGATATATTTAACTCATTGTCTAAAGTTGATTTTGCATCATCTATACTTCCTTTAAACTTTTTGAAAAACTTTACTATATCAACTGCTGCTCCAGGAAGCTTTTCAGGACCTAATGCAATAATTGCAACTATTAAAACCAGAAAAATTTCCATAAATCCCATACCAAACATATAAATACCTTAATTTAATTATTAGAGGAGATTTTACCTAATTTTTGATAAAATCTCACATAAAAAGATGAAGGGATATTAAATGACAGAGTTGTTGATATTGGTTATTGTAGGAATAGTTTTTTATATGATAAATAGAGGGTATAAAAGTAGTGATTATCAACATATTAAAGTTGATGGAAAACAAGAGTTTAAAGGTGATTTAAACGACCACGAAGCTGGACTTTTAGTTGCAATGCTTGCCAAAGTTGCAAAAGCAGATGGAAATGTAAGTGAACTAGAAGCTGAAATCTTAAGTCATACTTTTACTGATATCTCAAATCACTTTGAAAATAGTGATTATGTTAGAGATGAATTAAAAAATATTTATAAACAAGAGATGAATAGTTTTGACAATACAATTGATGTTGCAACTAAATATTTTAAGCTTACAAAAAATGAGTATCAAAAAAGATTAAAAGTGATGGAATATCTTTTAAATCTAGCATTTATAGATAATGACTTTTCAAAAGCTGAATTTATGATAACTGAAGATATTTCAAATACATTACAAATCAAAAAATCTGATTTTGAAACTCTGATTGCTAAGTTTGAACAATTTTACGCACAAAAAGAGAGTTCTGAAAAACTATCTTTGGAAAAAGCATATACTATTTTAGGTGCAAATAAAAATGATGATATGAAAATCATCAAGAAAAAATATAGAGAACTTGTGAAAAAAAATCACCCAGATATTATCACAGGACAAGGCGCTAGTCAATTTATTATAGATGAAGCAACAGCAAAACTACAAGAGATTAACGAATCGTATGAGTTGATAAAAAAGGAAAAAAAGTAATGGCTGATTTTCAGTATTCATATGAAGTGTGTAGATGTAAACATGTAAGTTTAGGTGAAATTGTATGTGCTATTAAAGATAATAATGCAAAAACAATAGATGAAATTGGAGATATGACAGATGCAGGTACTGCCTGTGGGTGTTGTAAATCTAAAGAAGATGATTTTGGAGATCCAAAAATGGAATTGTATTTAAATCAAATAGTAAAAAAGTTTGTTCAATAATGGAAGAATTATCTAAAGAAGAATTGATTGATGAGATAAAGCATCTTATTTCTGTTGATGGAACTAAAACTGAAATCAATCCAAATTATTTAGAGTATTTTGAACAAGAAGAGTTATTAGAGATGAGAGAAGAATTAATCTTGAAAAAATTAAATTCAGTTGAAACTACAAAAGAATATGTAAATGAACTTTATGAAAAGTTAGCACTTTAATGAATGAAATATATATCAAATATCATAAAACGCCATATGGCGAATTTATTATTGGTTCTTTTGAAAATAAAATATGTATGATTGATTGGCGATATCGAAAGATGAGAGATTCTATTGATTCGAGAATTTCAAAAAAACTTCATGCTATATTTGTTGAAAAAGATACAGATGTAATAGAAAACGTCATAGTACAATTAAATGAATATTTTAATTTGGAGAGAAAATCATTTGATTTACCTTTGCTATTTGTTGGAACAGATTTTCAAAAATCTGTATGGGAAGCACTTATAAATGTTCCCTATGGTACAACATCAACATATTTGGAACTATCAAAAAATATTAATAATGAAAAGGCGGTTAGAGCAGTTGCGAATGCCAACGGTGCCAACGCTTTAAGTATAGTAGTACCATGCCATCGTATTATTGGTACTAATGGAGAGTTAACTGGGTATGCTGGTGGACTTGATATTAAAAAGAAATTATTAGATTTAGAAAAGAATTTATTTACACTTTAATCAATAAAACTAAAGATAAAACATAAATTGTTTTATCTTTATATGATATATTTAAAAATCCTCTAATGAGATTTTTGATTCCTCTTTTGTTTCTAGATTTTTCACCCAAATGTTTCCATTTTCCATCTCATCTTCACCAATGAGTGCTACGAGTGTTGCACCTTGTTTTTGAGCATTATTTAAGTGTTTTGAGAACCCTCTTACTTTGTAGTCTGTGATTACTTTTGTAGTTTTTCTTTTTGTATTTACTGCACAAAAAACTGTGTCAATTGCATTTTCTGACATTGCTCCAATATATAATACATCTTCTATTTGTTCTTTTTTAACAATAAGTTCTAAAAGTCTTTCAATACCGATTGCAAATCCAATTCCAGGAGTAGGTTTACCACCTAAAAACTCTACAAGTCTATCATATCTTCCACCACCAGCTATTGCACTTTGTGCTCCAATATTATCGCTTACAAATTCGAATGCAGTTTTAGTATAATAATCTAAACCTCTTACAAGATTTGAGTCTACTTCATACTCAACACCATTTGTGTCTAAAATTTCTTTTAATTTTGTAAAGTCTGTATCACATGATTCACAAAGGTTATTTGTAATTTTTGGTGCGTTTACAAGTTGCTCTTGACATGATTGGTTTTTACAATCTAAAACTCTAATTGGATTTGTAGTGATTCTTCTATTACAATCTTCACATAGAGTAAGTGTTTCTAAATGTTTTACTAGATTTTCTTTATAACTTGGCATACACTCTTGACAACCTAGCGAATTTAATTGTAATTTATATCCAATCTTAAAGAATTTTAAAATTTCCGAAAGCATTAAAATAATAGTAGCATCTTCATATACACTAGTTTCTCCAAAAGATTCACAACCAAACTGATGAAACTCTCTTAGTCTTCCTTTTTGTGGTCTTTCATATCGAAACATTGGGCCGTGATAAAATACTCTATGTTGTCCACCGGCTTTATCTTTTTTATTTTGAACAAACCATCGTACAACTCCAGCTGTTCCTTCTGGTCTTAAACATACCTCATGATTACCTTTATCTGTAAAGTTATACATCTCTTTACTAACGATATCACTACTTTCTCCAACACTTCTTTTAAAAAGTGCTGTTTCTTCTAAAATAGGTGTTTCTATATAACCGTATCCATATTTTTTAGCTATATTTGAACAGTTTTCTACAAAATATGTAAATAGTTCACTATCATTATCGATTATATCTTTCATACCTCTAAGGCTTTGGATGTTTGCCATTTATTAAATTCCTAAATATATTTTATTAATCAATAGGATATCCAATATATGCTTTTAAAGTAATTTTATATATACTTCGATAAATATAATATAGAAATAATTAGGTAATAATAATGATAAAAAACAAGTGGAATAAAGATGTTTGAAGCAGCTGAATATTTAGGTATTATAGCCTTTGCTTTAAGTGGTTTTTCAACAGCAGCAAAAAATCATCTGGATTTACTTGGTGTTTTAATAGCAGTTTTTTTAACGGCACTTGGCGGTGGTATTATTCGTGATATTATTGTTTCTACTACTCCATATACTTTTTCACATACTGCACCTGCTTTAGTTGTTTTTGTTGTACTTCTTCTTTTGATTTTATTTAAAGTACATAGACGAGATTCTATTGAAAACAAACCTTATTTTATAGTGAGTGATTCAATAGGTTTAGTTTCTTTTTCGATTACTGGTGCATTAGTTGCTTTAGAACACGGATTTAATTTTACTGGTGTGGTTGTTGTTGCTTTTACTGCTGCAGTGGGTGGTGGAATTTTAAGGGATGTTATAATTAACGAAGTGCCATTTATCTTTAAAACAGGTTTTTATGGAAGTGTTTCGTTGGTCGTTGGGTCTTTAGTGTATATTTTAGATAAATTTGATATAATCTCTCCTATAAATATAGCCATTATTTTCGTTATAGGTGTTAGCTTAAGAGTTATTGCATATTACAAAAAATGGAGTATACCTCTAAAATAAAGACACTAAATGGGATACATCAATCTAAATAAAAAATCATTTTTTCATAATGTTGATTACTATTCAACACTGTTAGGCAATAAAGATAAAATTTGTATTGCACTTAAAGATAATGCATATGGTCATGGAATAGAACCTATGGGAAAACTTTCTCAAGAGTGTGGAATCAAACACACAATGGTTCGAAATATATACGAAGCAGATCTTGCGAGTAAATACTCTTTTGAATCGATTTTGATTTTATATGAGATGCCAAAGGATAAATATCCATCTAATTATATTTTTAGTATGAACAGTTTATTTGATTTAGAAAACTGTTTAGATGAATGCAAAATCGAGTTGAAAATAGATACTGGAATGGGAAGAAATGGTATTTTACCATCAGAGATAAGTTTAGCTTTAGAGATTATAGAAAGAAAAAAACTCCAGTTAAATGGAGTTTTTACACATTTTTCATGTGCAGATGAAAATGATGAAATTACACATACTCAAGAGCTTTTATTTTTAAAATCTGTTGATGAGATTAAAAAAAGTTTTAAAAATAAATTTAGAATTCATTGTGCCAATAGTGCAGGAGCACATAAAGTGAATAATGATTTATATGATATGTCTAGAGTAGGTATAGGATTATATGGATATTTAGATATTCAAGGTACTGAAAACTTAGTAAAACCAGTATTAAGCTTGCATGCATCAAAAATATCAACAAGAGTTTTAAATATGGGTGATACTGTAAATTATGGTGCGACATATGTTGTAAAAGAAAATAATTTTGTTGTATCAAATTATGATATAGGGTATAGCGACGGTTTTTTTAGATTAAATGAACGAAAAACGGCAAAAACAGCTAAAAATAAAGATATATTAGGAAGAGTTTCAATGGATAGTTTAAGTGTAGCAGGAGATGAACAAAAAATATGTATTTTTGATAATGCAAGAGAATTGGCAAAAGTACATGATACAATACATTATGAGATATTAACAAATCTTCATGCTAGTGTTCCAAAGTTTATAATATAATGAAAAAAATAGGAATATTATCTTCTCATAATGGAAGTGGTTACGTTACATTAGATAAAGCATGTAAAGAGGGGCATTTAGATGCCATAATAGTAGTAGTGATTTCAAATAACAGTAAGGCTAATGTACTACAAACAGCGGAATCAAGAGGTACAAAAACACATATTATCAATCAAAACCTATTTCCTGATGAAAATTTAGATCAAAAAATAACATCATTACTTCAAGAGTATGAGTGTGATTATATTTTTCTTTCTGGTTATATGAAAAAACTAGAGAGTATTTTAGTAAGTACCTTTGAGAATAAAATAGTAAACTCTCACCCAGCACTTTTACCAAACTTTGGTGGCAAAGGGATGTATGGTCGAAATGTTCATGATGCAGTTATTGCAGCTGGTGAAAAAGAATCAGGGGTTACAATTCATTTTGTAAATGAAGAGTATGATAAGGGTGAATTTATTTTACAAAACTCTTTAAAAATAGAAGAGGGTTGTAGTGTAGAAGAGCTTGAAAATAATATCAAAGCGTTAGAGTCTACTAGTATAGTTGAGGCATTTCAAAAACTTATATAAAAGAAAAGAGATTAATAATCTCTTTTCTTTCTCATTCTTGCAAGCTCTTTTTGTACTGAAATATTGATATTTTCAGCAGGTTCAAAATTTAAAGAGTAGTTTCTATCTTCATAATCAACACTATTTAAAATAATTTTAATAGCTTCCATTCTTGCTTTGTGTTTATCATCGCTTCGTACAATATTCCAAGGAGCAGATCTAGAGTGTGTTCTTTTTAACATCTCATATTTCTTTTCACTAAACTCATCCCAAAGGTCTTGTGCTTGAAGATCTACCTCACTGAGTTTCCATTGTTTTAGTGGATTTGTTCTTCTACTTTCAAATCTTTTGAGTTGTTCCTCTTTAGATACAGAGAAGTACAGTTTTACTAAAATAATATCTTGACGTACTAAATCATGTTCAAAGTTAACAACATCTTCCATAAATATTTCGTACTGGTGATCTGTACAAAAACCAAATACTGGTTCTACCATGGCTCTGTTGTACCAAGATCTATCAAATAGTACAGTTTCACCTCCTGTTGGGAAGTGTTCGATATATTTTTGAAAAAACCATTGACCTTTTTGAGTCTCAGTTGGTTTACCAAGTGCAACTACTTTGTAATGTCGTGCATTCATGTATCGAGTCATACGTCTAATAGCACCACCCTTACCACTAGCATCTCGACCTTCAAATAAAATAATCATTTTTTTACCTGATTTTTCTAAGTGATCTTGCATTTTTATTAGTTCTATTTGATATTCTTGCATTTGAGCATTATCATATACTTTTTGAATACCCTCTTGAAGTGTTAATAAATCAACAGTTTTATAATCTCCAAGAATAGACTTCAAAAATGTATTTTCCTCTTTTAGTCTATTGAGTTCTTTGTTTGTTTCAGGGATTTTTATAGAAGGCTCTATGGCTTTAACTGTTTTTGAGATTGTTTTAACTTGTTTTATATCTTTTGATAAACTGTTTTTATAGTTTTCGAGTAAAGAGTATGCTTTTATATCTGTTAAACTGTCTACTTTATCATATCCTAAAACTTTCATATACCTTTTTTTAGATAATTGAAATCGAGCAATATATTTTTTTCCAAAAGTAGGGTGTGAAATTTTGGATTTATATAATCCAGTAAAATTGGTTTTTTCAAAATCGTGTAAATTCATTTTTATAATACTTTCGCAAATGTATTTTGTTCTTCCATTAGTTCAATTTCTCTTGAACCTGAAATTATAATTTCTGAGTCTTCTATTAGTTGATCTGCTAGAAGCTGATTTGGATAGTCTACTTGATTTAAGATATGACGAATACAGTTTAGTCTAGCTGCTTTTTTATTATCACTTCTTACGACTGTCCATGGGCTAGCATCTGTATTAGAAGCCATTAGCATAGAAAATTTTGCAATAGTATATTTATCCCATAACATTTGAGATTCTTTATCTACTGGACTTAGTTTATATTGTTTAAGCGGATCTGTTTCTCTTTTTTTAAAACGTGCCCCTTGCTCTTTTTTTGATACAGAAAAATAAAATTTTAATAAAATTATTCCTGATTTTACTAACATATCTTCAAATTGAGGAACTTCTCTTAGAAATTCATGGTGCTCTTCTGATGTACAAAATCCCATAACAGGCTCCACTCCACCTCTGTTATACCACGATCTATCAAAGAGAACAATTTCTCCTGCACTTGGAAGATGTTGTGAATATCTTTGAAAGTACCATTGTGTTTTTTCAGTATCACTTGGCTTTTCTAAGGCAACGACTCTTGCACCTCTTGGATTTAAATGTTCAGTAATACGTTTAATAGTACCACCTTTTCCTGCTGCATCACGACCTTCAAAAATCATAAGAACTTTTAGTCCTTTATCTTTAACATGGTTTTGAAATTTTAATAATTCAATCTGTAGTCTTGTTAGCTCTTTTTCATAATCTAAAGTTTCTTTTTTTACCCAAATTTGAACTTTATTTCCCTTCTCTTTCATCTCAACACGTTTTCGATTGAAATTATTTGATTTATGTTTAGAACTTTCAGCAGTATCAATCTCTTCATTATCTTTAAACTCTTCGTTTATAATTTGTCTACCCTTACCCATTTAAAACCTTTTGTAAATTGTTACCATTAGTCTAGCTAAAAGTGCTTTACAAATTGGTTACATAAGCTAATTAAGCTTTTTTTTGATAGAATGAATACATGAACAAAATAGATTTTTTAAAACTACCTAAAAATATAAAAGAACTAGATTTATCTGATATCATGGATAACTTATACTTTTATTCTTACCATTGTAAATATTTGAAGAAAATCCAAACAAATAATATGGATAAAGAGGATCCTCATTATATTAGTACTTACAGTAGTTTTATTGGAGAAGTCTATGAAAATATAATCTACGAACTATTGATAAGACATGCTATTGAAACAAAAGAGATAACAAGTTTTATTTTAAAAGGTCCTCATCAAGATAAATATGAGAATTTAAAAAATGGACTTATGATAGACCGAAATGCGCAAATAGTGTATAAAGCAGGTTATAAAGACGTAACTGAATTTGATGCTTTATTTTTTACTAAAGATAGTGTATGTTTTGTTGAAAGTACAATAGTAAAAACAACTACAAGTTTAAGAAAAAGACTTAAAAAGAAAAAAGCTTTATTAGAAGTGTTATTTCCAAAGCTAAATATTACGGCACTTATTATTTTAAGTGAAGGTGCAATGGGAGTAAATGTTTTTCCTAAGTACTGTAAAGTTTGGGTTACTGATGCTCTAACGAATGAAAATTTAATTCATGATCTTATTTATAACAATAGTAGTAAAGGGAAAAAGTTTACAACATATGATGACAAAAAACTAAATCATTCAAATAGTGTAAGACTATTTACTTTTAAATATTTTGATACAATTTCATGGATACTAAGAAGTACAAGAAAAAATCCTCAACAAGTTTTAGATTTTAACTTTTTAAAAACAGAAAAAATAGAAAGATATTTTGAAATATTTAGTAAATTTTATATTGGTCATGTAGATGCCGATATTTTTGTAAGGCTTCTTCAGTATATGAAAATAGCAACTATCTCTGAAGATATCCCTTTAAATAATATTCAAGATGATCAAATTGTTGTGACGATAGAAAAAACAAAAGATAGTTATGCTTTGATCTATTATATAAAAATTATAGGTGATAAGTTAAAAAAGCTTGAAGTTAATGGTACTACATTAAATGTTTCAAATAAAGACCCAAAAGGTTTTACTGCTGCTGAAACAAAATTTATCCGTTATATATTTAAAAAATCGTATAAATTTACTTTTGATGATATAAAATCAATCAAAAATGTTATAGATGTACCTAGTACTAATTAAAAATTTGATATAATAACATTATTCTAGATGGTTCGGGATTTTCCTGTTTTTTTGGGTCCGATACTGTTTTTATACGGTTGATTGTAATTACAATTGTGTGTAGTACTTCTCTTTTTTACTTGATAAAGAAGAGACTGCAACTCCTAACGTTGTTTTCTTGACTGTAGCACTTTGGCTTTTAGGGCCGCCTATAGGTTAACGGCTATTTGGAATGATTAAATACTAACAAATTTTTAAGGACGATTTTAAATGAATATATTAATACTTGGAAGTGGTGGTAGAGAATACTCTATTGGACTTGCTATCTCAAAAGAAGAAACTCAACATAACTTATTTTTTATGCCAGGAAATGGTGCAACAACTCAATTGGGTACAAATATTAATATCAATGATTATAAAGAGTTAAGTCTTTGGGCAAAAGATAATGATATAGAATTAACAATTGTTGGTCCAGAACAACCTTTAGTAGACGGTGTCGTGGATATATTTAAAGAAGAGGGATTAACTATTTTTGGTCCATCAGCTGCTGCTGCTCAATTAGAGGGTAGTAAAGTATATATGAAAAATATACTTAAAAAATATAATATACCTACTGCAGCGTTTATCGAAACAGAAAGTAAAGATGAAGCATTTAATTTTATTGATAATATGACAAGAACTCCTATTGTTGTAAAAGCAGATGGTTTATGTGCTGGTAAAGGTGTAATCATTGCTATGAGTAAAGATGAAGCAAAAGATGCAGTTGCTGGTATGCTAAGTGGTGAAAGTTTTGGAGAAGCTGGAAATGCTGTAATTGTTGAAGAGTACTTAGATGGTTATGAATTATCGATATTTGCAATTTGTGATGGTGAAAACTATGTAGTTCTTCCAGCAGCACAGGATCACAAAAGAATAGGTGATGGAGATACAGGACCAAATACAGGTGGAATGGGTGCTTATGCTCCAACACCATTAGTAAATGATGATATTTATGCAAAAGTAGAAGAAAATGTTATTAAACCTACTTTAGCAGGTATGAAAAATGAAGGTGCTCCTTTTGAAGGTGTACTTTTTATTGGTGTTATGGTAGTTGATGGTGAACCAATTATATTAGAATATAATGTTCGATTCGGAGATCCTGAGTGTGAAATATTAATGCCCTTACTTGAAAATCCAGTAAGTGAACTTTTTTACAAAGGTGCTACAAAACAACTTAATACATTTGATTTAAAAATGAAAAAAGAATTTGGTGTTGCTGTAGTTATGGCAAGTGCTAACTATCCTTATGGAAGTAGCGAACCTGCTGAAATTATTGTAGACGAAATTCATGATGAAGAGTTAAAGACAAATTCACATATCTCTTATGCTGGTGTTGCAGTACAAGATGAAAAACTATTCGCTACAGGTGGTAGAGTATTGCTTTGTGTTGGTTTTGGTGAAAGTATCGAGGTTGCACGAAATAGAGCATATGCATTATGTGGTCAAGTACATTTCGCTGGTAAAAAGATTAGAACAGATATTGCATACCAAGCATTAAAATAGTATGAATAACGAATTCGAGCAAATCAATACCGATGATTTGCAGTTAGCATCAATGAAATCAAGAGTAAAAGCTTTTGTCATTGATGATTTATCTATTACTTTTTTAGTCATAGCTATTTTATGGGATAAAATCTCATCAGCAAATGGAGACATACTTTCTTCGATGATGATTATGAATGAAGCTTTTTTTCAAATAATTATATTGAAATTTATATATCAATCTTTTTTCATATGGTATTATGGAGCGACAATAGGAAAGCTGATTTCTAAAATTAGAGTAATAGATTTTGAAAACTATGGAAGAGTTTCACTGATGAATTCTTGTATTCGATCAGCAGGCAGAATTATTAGTGAAGCAGTATTTTATGTTGGCTTTTTTTTAGCCTATTTTGGAGACTCAAGACAAACATTTCATGATAAATTTGGTAAAACTTTAGTTGTTAATGCTTAGACTTTTTTCACTACTTATAATTGTTGCGGTTTTGTCTTTTGGAAAAAAGAATCTTAAAGATGAAAATATTCAGATTCTTGCAGAAAAACTTGAAATCAAAAATGATATAGTACATGCTACAGGTGATGTTGTTGTGTATTCCCCAAATTATTATATTACTGCTAACCGTCTAATTTATGATAAAATTAATGCTAAATTAGAATTATTTGATGATGTGAATATTATTCAAAACAATGAAGTTATCAGTTATTCTCAATATATATTTATAGATGTTAAAAATGATATAAATAGTTTAAAACCTATGCTTATTTTAGATAATACGAGTAAATTGTGGTTTAATGCTGAAAAGGGATTGAAAGATAATGATAATTTTGATTTAAAAAGTTCTACATTATCAAGTTGTGATTGTTTAGATCCCGCTTGGAGTATTAGTTTTTCAAGTGGAGATTATAATACTACGAAGCAATGGATGAATACTTATAATACAACATTATATATAAAAAATTTTCCAATCTTTTATACTCCATATTTTGGATTTCCGACAGATGATACAAGACGTACTGGTCTTCTAACTCCTACTATTGGGTATTCTAATACAGAAGGCTTCATTTACGCACAGCCTATTTATTTTGCTCCAAAGTTAAATTATGATTTTGAATATATTCCTCAAAAAAGATTTAAAAGGGGATACGGACATGCATTAAAATATAGATATGCAGATTCTTTGTATTCTACTTTAAAGATGGAAACAGCGATGTTTAAAGAAGATCCAAGTTATCAAAAAACAGCAAATTTAACAAATGATAAACATTATGGATGGAATTTAGATTATAAGAGAACAAAACTTTTTTCTAAATCTTCTAATGATAGTGATGGATTGAGTATTGAGCTTGAAGATATGAATGATGTTGATTATATTAATACTTTATATAATTCAAGTACAACAAATAATACAGATAAATTTTTAGAGTCAAAAATGAAATATTTTTATAGTACGAATAAGTACTATGGAGATGTTGAAGTAAATATGTACAACGATATTTCTAAAGAAAATAATGATGACGTTATGCAAAAAATACCTACAGTTAATTTACATAAATATTCTGATGGGATATTCAACAATTACTTGACAAGTTCAATTGATATTACAGCTGATCGCCAAACAAGAAAAACTGGAATTGGTGGTAAAACAACCAATATTTATGTACCTATTAATTATCATACTTATTTATTTGATGAATATTTAAATTTCTCTTTTAGTGAACAAATTAACTACACAAATATTGAATATAGTGATTCTAAATTTACTAGTGGAAACTTTGGCGAAAATAATCATATTTTTTCTTTATACACAGATTTAGTAAAACCTTATGATGATATTATTCATAGTATAAGTTTTAATGCAACATATACAAACTCTAATACATTTGAAAAATCTGGAGATCTTTATGATGTAAAAGATAGCTCTACTTCATCTTTATCTTTATTCCCTATTACACAAACAAGTAAAAATATATCACTGGGATTTAATCAGTCTATTTACAGTAAAAGTAGTTTAAAAGAGATTGTTAATCACAAAATTAATCAAGGTTTTGTTTATAATAATGATACAAATACTTATGAAAAAAATGATTTAGAAAATGACTTAAAATTTAACTATGAATATGGTTCTTTATCGAATAGATTAATATATAACTATCGAGCGGAGGAGATAACTACATCGTCCACTACATTGAAATTTTTAAAAGATCAATATTTTTTAAATATGAGTTATGTTAATACTCTTGACATAGATAATGATACTTTAAAAATTGTTGATGAAGAAAAAAATTTAAATTATGATTTTGGATTAAGTTTTTTGAATGATTATAAATTGTCATATAAAGAAGAATATGATTTTATAGATAAAACAAGTAAAAAGAAAGAATACATATTGAATGTTGATGACAAATGTTGGGCTATAGATTTTAAATTTGTAGATTCATTAGTTGCTTCAAATACAACAACAGATGTTGATTCTTTTAGACAAAAAATATTATATATTGAATTTAACCTAAAAGAGTTATTTCAAGTAAACCAAAAATATGAATTCAAAAAACGAGATTAATGTAAATGAATAATAAGATTTTTAAAAATAGAAAAGATGCATTTCACCAATTATGTGAAGTTTTACCTATCCAAGTTATGGAAGATGAAAAATGGATAATTTTAGCAATTTCAAGTGGATCAGTTCCTATTGCTATTGATTTATCAGAAAAGCTAAAAGCTGATTTTGATTATCTATTTACACAAAAGATTTTTACATCTAAAAATAAAGAGTGTGAAATTGCAATTATAACTGAAACCGAAGAGATAGTTATTCATGAAGAGTTAATGAAATCTTTTGATTTGAAACTTGAAGATATATATGAAGAATCAAAAATTAACTATAATAAAGAGATAAAAGAGTATAAAATAAAGTATCGAAATAATTTAGATCTTATGAATTTAGAAAATAGAAATGTTTTATTAGTTGATGAGGGGTTAAATACAGGTCTTACGATGATGGCATGTATTAAATCTGTAATAAATAAAAATGCTAAATCAGTTTTTGTAGCAGTCCCCGTGTTACCAAAAGTTGTGATACATGATATAGAAACAATTGCTGATGATTTATACTATGTCAAAGCACCTTCTCATTTTGTTTCGATAGACTTTTATTACGAAACATTAGAAGATATAGAATTAGAAGATATAGAAAAATTAAAATATAATTATAAAAAGGAAAATAATGTCAACAACATGTGAATTAGAATTAAATAATATAAAAGAGGTTTTTGAATTTGATAAAGTTGCAAAACAAAGTAATGGATCAGTTTTATTAACAGTAGGAAACACAGTTTTAATGGCAACTGTTGTATCAGAATTTGACAATCCTGTAAGTGAAGATTTTACACCTTTAACGGTACAGTACATTGAAAAAACATATGCAGCTGCAAAATTTGCTGGTGGATTTATTAAAAGAGAAGGGAAACCTAGTGATTTTGAAACATTAACATCAAGAGTTATTGATAGAAGTTTACGACCATTATTTCCAAAAGGTTATGTGTATCCAACAACAATTACTGTTATGGTACTAAGTGTTGATTTAGATGCTGATTTACAAGTTTTAGCATTAAATGCAGCAAGTGCAGCATTATATACTTCAAATATTCCCGTAAATAAATCTGTATGTGCAACGAGAATTGGTAAAATAGAAGATGAATTAGTAATTAATCCTACATTATCGCAAATGACTAATTCTACTTTAGACTTATTTATTGCAGGAACATCAAAAGAATTATTGATGATTGAGATGAAAGCTATATCAACATCAGATATGGTTGAAGTTGATATTGAAAGTTTTACAAAAGTTCATAATATAAATGACATTAGCGAAAGTGATTTAGTAGATGCAATTGCTCTTGCATCAGAGAATATTTCTAATACAAATGGTACATATGAAAAAAGTTTTGAATTTGCAAAACAAGAGATTGAAAATGTTGAGTTAATGGAAACTAATATAGAAGCTTCTCTTATTGACTATGTTCAAAATAACTATTCTTCAAATATTAAAGATGCAATTAAAGTTATGGCTAAAAAAGAAAGATATAGTGGTTTAAAAGATATTGCTAAATTAATTTTTCAAGATGAGTATATTACAGAAAATGAGATTGAATTAAAAGATATTAAAGAAGCTGTAGAAATTGTTAAAAAAAGTATCGTTCGAAATATGATTATTGAAGAAAAATTAAGAGCAGATGGTAGAGGTCCACGTGATGTTAGACCTATTACAATTGAAACTAATATTTTACCATCAGCACACAGTAGTTGTTTATTTACAAGAGGTGAAACACAAGCTTTAGTTGTAGCTACACTTGGAAATAATAAAGATGCTCAAATGTTCGAAACACTTACTTCAAAAGGAAATGAAAATGAATCATTTATGGTTCATTATAACTTCCCTGGTTTTAGTGTAGGGGAAGCAAAACCGATTTTTGGTGTTAGTAGAAGAGAGTTAGGGCATGGAAATCTTGCTAAAAGAGCTTTAGAATCTTCAATTGATAAAGACTACTCTGATACTATTAGATTAGTTTCTGAAATTTTCGAATCAAATGGAAGTTCATCTATGGCAACTGTTTGTGGTGGTTCTATGGCTTTAAAAGCTGCTGGAATACCTACCTCTTCATTAATTGCAGGTGTTGCTATGGGTGGTATTTTCCAAGATGATAAATATGTTGTACTAACAGATATTATGGGTCTTGAAGATCATGATGGAGATATGGATTTTAAAGTTACTGGTACATTTGATGGTATTACGGCTCTGCAAATGGATATCAAACTTGGTGGAATAGCACTTGATGTTTTAAAAGAAGCACTAGATCAAGCAAAAGATGGTAGAGTTCATATATTAAAATTAATGGAAGAAGCAGAAAAAGAGATTGTACCTAGTAATGCATTACCATTAATAGAACAGTTTAGTATAGATCCTAGTAAGGTGCTTGCAGTAATTGGAAAAGCAGGTTCAGTAATTAGAGAAATTATTGAAAAATGGGAAGTATCAATTGATCTTGATAAAGCAAGTGGAAATGTTAAGATTACAGGTAATGATAAAGATAATATTTTAGGTGCTGCTGAGCAAGTAAAAAATATCTCTTCAAATGCTAAATCATTTCAAAAAAAAGAAGTAATTAATTTTGAAAATCTTTACAAAGTAGATGATGTTTTAGATGGAAAAGTTGTAAGAATTGCTGACTTTGGTGCGTTTATAGAGTTGCCTAAAGGTGGAGAAGGACTATTACATATTTCAAAAATTTCTAAGAAAAGAATATCAAATGTTAAAGATGTTTTATCTGAAAATGATGTAGTAAGTGTGCGAGTTTTAAAAATCAGTAAAGATAGAATAGAGCTTATATCATCGGAGATATAGAAGGTTTTTTTAGATTACTTTAAACTAAGTTTAGTTATAGTTACTAATATAAATTTTCATAAATTCATTTGAAGGGAATATAAATGAAGTTATTAATTGTAGATGATTCTACTATGTTACGAGATATGCTCTCATATGCATTAAATGAGGGTGGCTATACAGATGTTGTAGAAGCTATTGATGGTATTGATGGATTAAATAAAGCCAAAGAAACAAAATTTGATTTAGTTATTACTGATGTAAATATGCCTAATATGGATGGTATTACTTTGGTTAGTGAATTGAGAAAATTACCTGAATATGAGAAGTCGCCTATTTTAGTTTTAACTACTGAAAGAGGTGATGAGATGAAAGCTAAAGGTAAAGCATCTGGAGCTACTGGTTGGATTGTAAAACCATTTGTTCCAGATCAATTGTTAAAAGCGGTTAATATCGTACTAAGTAAAAATAAATAAAGATAAAGGTGTAAAAAATGTCTGGATTTGATATAACAATGTATAGAGATATGTTTGTAGAGGAAGCTGAAGAGCTATTTGAATCTGCAGATAATGTTTTATTAGAAGCTGAAAATAATGGTAGTTTAACTGATGATGAAATGGGACAACTGTTTAGAGATGTTCATACATTAAAAGGTAGTGGTGCTTCTGTTGAACTTGCTTATTTTGCAGAATTTACACATGATGTTGAAAACATGATGGATAAATTAAGAAATCACGAAATTGAATTTATTCCTGAAATGGCTGGTACTTTAATTGATGGTCTAGATGTAATGAAAGAAATATTACAAATGGAATGTGATGGTTCAATTGATAGAGATAACTTTACAGAAAAAACTGCAGATTTACTTGTTACAATTAGAGCATTTATAAATGGAGATGGTGAATCATCTGACGCAGCAGTAGAAACTCCTAAATCTGAGGCTGTAGTAGAAGAAAAATCTTCAGTATCTAATGCTAATTCGTCAAATAATCAATCTTGGGGATTTTTTGGAGAAGAAAATTCTGCGGGTGCTAGTTCTAATAATGATGATGATTCAAATTTTGGTTTCTTTGATGATACTGATGATATTACACCTACATCAGAAATTAAAACAGAAGAAGTAGAAAAACCTAAAGTTGAAGAAAAACCTCTTGTTAAAGCGGTAAGTGCTCCTAATAAAGAAAAACCTGCAAAAGAAGCAACTGCAAAAAAAGCTGCAGCTAGTACAATTAGGGTAAATCTTGACAAGATTGATTTACTTATGAATAACGTAGGGGATCTTGTTATTACAAATGCTATGCTTACTCAATATAGTACAACTATTCAAGAAAATAAAGTAAGAACATCAGTATTAGAAAGACTGGAATTACTAGAAAGACATATTAGAGAGATGCAGGATTCTATTATGAGTATCCGTATGGTACCAATGGAATCTATTTACTCTAAATTTCCTAAGGTTGTTAGAGATATCTCTAAAAAATTAAATAAAAAAATTGAATTTAAGCATGAAGGTGATAGTGTTGAGATTGATAAAGCAATGATTGAAGGATTAACAGATCCATTAATGCATATTATCAGAAATTCACTAGATCATGGTATTGAAATGCCTGAGGAGAGAGTTGCTTCTGGTAAACCTGAAACGGGAACAATTACAATTGCTGCAGAACAAGCAAATGGCCAAATGATTATTACAATTAAAGATGATGGTAAGGGGATTCCAGCAGATAAGGTTGCTCAAAAGTCATTGGAAAATGGTTTAATTGATCAGAATCAATTTGATACTATGACTGATAATGAAAAAGCTATGTTAATATTTGGTGCTGGTGTGAGTACTGCTGATGCAATTACAGATATTTCTGGACGTGGTGTTGGAATGGATGTTGTTAAAACAAACATTACTAAACTTGGTGGTATTATTAAACTTGATACTGGTATTGGAATAGGAACAACTATAACAATTATGTTACCGTTAACACTTGCAATTCTTGATGGTTTGGACATTGCAGTTGGTGATACTAAATATATTTTACCATTAAGTTCAATTGTAGAATCATTACAACCTACAACAGAGATGATTAAAAAAATTGGTGATGGTACTCAAGATTTACTAATGTTAAGAGAAGAGTTTATTCCAGTTGTAAGACTGCATCAGTTATTTGATATTGTTCCTAAGCACACAAAACTTGAAAAAGGTATGTTAATTGTTGTTAAATCAGGTAATTTAAAAATTGCTATGTTTATAGATGAATTTTTACATCAACATCAAGTAGTTGTTAAGCCTTTAGATAAAAACTTTAGAAGTGTTGAAGGTGTAGGTGCTGCTACAGTTAGAGGTGATGGAAGTATTGGACTTATCCTTGATATAATGGGAATTATAGAAGTTCAAAAAAAGACAGAGAAACAAAACTTAAATGCAAAAGAATATAATTTAGCAGCTTCATAGAAATATGGAAAATACTAAAGAACTTCATGACAGTGTAAAATCAATTCTTTATTCTCTAACAGGGATTACTCTTACAGAGAATAAAGATATTATGATAAATAATAGACTGGATAAATTAAAAAGAAATACTAATTTTTCTGGTGATATAGGAAACTTATTAGCTGAGATAGCTAACGGTAAATATATCACAGAATTTATTAATACTTTTACTACAAATAAAACTCATTTTTTTAGAGAAGATTTTCATTTTGTTGATTTGAAAAATAGGGTTTTACCGGAATTTTCAAAAGCAAGAGAAGAGATTCGAATGTATTGTTCTGCTGCATCAACTGGAGAAGAACCATATTCTATGGCTATGACAGTAAAGGAATCAGATCCTTTATTAAAAGCATCAATTATTGCTACTGATATAGATACAGATGTATTACAGCAAGCTGCAAATGGGATTTATAGGTTTCAAAAAAGCTCAAAAGAATTTCCTGAATGGATTAAACCTCAGAAATATTTCAAAAGAAGAATTCAAAAAAATTTAGTTGGTGATGAAGTATTAATTAAAGTAAATGATGATTTAAAAAAGATGGTGACTTTTGGACAAATGAATCTAAATGATTCTTCGTATCCTTTTTCTAAGCATCAATTTGACGTTGTATTTTGTCGAAATGTACTTATTTATTTTTCTGTTGCAGATCAAAATGAAATCTTGAAAAAGCTTTTTGGACTATTAAAAATAGGGGGAACTTTATATATTGGGCATTCTGAAAATCCTCATGATTTAATAAACTATTCAAAAAGAGTTGGACAAAATATATTTGTAAAACTAAAGGATATTACTTGATAACTTTAGGTCATAAAGATGGAGCAATAGAAAAAATATCAAATACCAGAATTACACAAATAGTTAAAGGTATGAGAACTCACACTGTTATAGGTGGAGAATTTGCTGTTGTTAGTGATGAAGAAGAGGTAGGTTTTAAAACATTACTTGGTTCTTGTGTCGCTATTATGTTTTATGATAAAAATAAAAAAGTTAAAGGGATGAATCATTTTTTACTTCCTGCTACTGAAAATTCAAATGAAGATATGAAGTATGGTTTGTATTCTGTTGAAGCGATGCTAAATGAGATGTATAAATTGGGTTGTAAAAAAGAAAATATGGCAGCAAAAATTTCTGGTGGTGCAGATATAATGAATATTTCATCAATGTCTAAAAGTATTGGACATAGAAATGTGGAGTTTGCACATACATTTTGTAAGTCAGAAGGATTTAGAATATTATCTGATCATACACGTGGTAACGATGGACGTGTGATCCTAATGGGAAATAGATTTGAAACCTTTATTAAAAATGTAGATAATAATAATACTTCGAGAGAAGTTGCATCTGAAGAGAAAAGACTACAAAGTGAAATCTCAACTAGACAGCCGGCAACTGCTGAGTATATTAGTGGTACAGGTATTTTTGATGAAGATGTGAAAAAAGAAGAAACAATGGAAATGGAATTTTTTTAATGTACACAGTATTAGTAATTGATGATTCTATCTCAATGAGAAAAGTTATTCGTGATATGATCAATAAATTAGAAGATTTTGAGGTTGTAGATACTGCTGTAGATGCGTTTGAAGCAAGAGAAAAAATCAAACTCCTCGAACCTGATCTTGTTACAATAGATATTAATATGCCAAAAATGGATGGAGTTACTTTTTTAAGAAATTTAATGCGTTTACATCCTATGCCTGCAGTTGTTATTTCAGGTGAAAGTGTAAGAGGTAATGATATTTTTGAAGATGGTGCAGTGGGGTATGTTACAAAACCTGAGCTTGGTGAATCAATGTCTATTTTTAATGCAAGAATTAAAGATACATTGTTAAATTTAACTTTTTTATTAGAAAAATATACGAAAAAAAAGCCGTCACCTGTTAAACCAGTTGCTCAACAAATAAAAAAAGTTGATTTGTCGAGTGGATTAGTTGAACATAAGGTTCATCCCGATGAAGTATATAAAAGTCGTCCCGCTTTAATGGGTGGATCTAAAATAATTGGTATAGGTTCTTCTACAGGTGGAGTTGAATCGTTACTTACAGTTTTTAAATCGTTACCTTCAGGTTTACCTCCAATTGTTATAACTCAGCATATTCCTTATGGATTTTCTAGCTCCTTTGCACAAAGATTGAATGATCATTCTCAAGTAAATGTTTTAGAAGTTCAAAAAGATACAATTTTAGAAAAAGGTTATGCTTATTTAGCTCCCGGTAATATGCATTTAGAAATTGTTAAAGTGGGTAATAATTATGTTGGTAAATTATTAGATATTACAAAAATAAGTAGACATAAACCAAGTGTTGATCTTATGTTTCGTAGTTTAAATAATGTAGCTGGTTCAAGCGCAATGGCAGTTATGATGACTGGTATGGGTGATGATGGAACAGTTGCTATGCTAGATTTATTTAAAAATGGAGCATATACAGTTGCTCAAAATGAAGAAAGTTGTGTTGTTTTTGGAATGCCAGCACAAGCAATCAAAGCAGGGGCTGTTAAAGATATTTGTCATTTAAATGATATCGCAAGCTATATTATAGATTATTCAAATAATAAAAGAAAATAAGTTATGAAAATAAATTATAAATTATTTACATTACCTTTTATTGTATTAATATCTCTTGTGTATATTAGTTTTTTATTTTCATCCGAAATTGATAGATTAAAAAGTAAAATAGACAATATTTACTTTGGTAACTTTATACCTGTGCATAAGCTGCATATTATTAAAGAAGAATACAATAAAATTATTATTAATCCTAAAAATTACGTAAAAAGTAAAAAAGTTATTATAAATAATTGGAATTATTATAATACTCAATATAAATCAGAACAAGAACGAAAAGTTGTTCGAAAAATTGACAATCAGGTTAATAAATCATTTAAAAAGCAAAATAAACAATTCTATAAGTATATAATCAATCAAATTGATCTTTTAATTAAATATGAAGTTTCATCAGCTTCTAGTGAACGAAAAGCATTTTTAATTCAATATGAAAAAGTTAATAATTATCTTTTTTATAATCAAATATTTATAATCTCTTTTATGATTATATTTATCTTTACAATAGTTTTTGTAACAATAAAAAACAATAACAAAATGGAATATTTAGTTGATAAATACAAATCTGATTCAATCACAGATGGTTTAACTGGCTTATATAACAGAAAATATTTCGATAATATTTTGGATGAAACGATGCTAGTGAGTAAAGAAAATGAATGGTCAAGTACTTTTGTTATGATTGATATAGATTTTTTCAAACAATATAATGATACTTATGGTCACGATGCTGGGGATATTGCTTTAAAAACTGTTTCTAAAATTTTAGATACTATTTTTAAAGAAGAATACGACTATGTTTTTAGATTAGGTGGTGAAGAGTTTGGTATACTTGTATTTGATATTGATAAAAATAGACTAGTAGAAAGACTGAAACTTTTACAAAAAACTATTGCTTCTCAAAAGATAAAACATGAAGCAAGTAAAACAACTTTTTTAACTATCTCTATGGGAGTTGTGATGATTGATAAGAATGTTTATTCTTTATCAAGAACAGATATATATAAACTGGCTGATAAAAAACTTTATCAGTCAAAAGAACACGGAAGGAATCAATACACAATATGACATTTTTATTTGATAAAAACAATCATTTTAATTTAGCTAACATTGTTACATTTTTTAACATAGCTGCAGGAATAATTGCAATATACTTTATTACACATCAAGAGTTTTTTGGGGCAGCATTATTTGCTTGGCTCGCTGGTGCTTTTGATATTTTAGATGGAAAAATTGCACGTAAATATAATCTATCAACTGAATTTGGAGTACAACTAGACTCTTTTGGAGATTTTTTATCTTTTGTAATTGTTCCTGTAATGTTTATCTATTTTGGAGTTATAGAGGGGAAAGAGATACATTTTTTAAATACAGCTTTTGTTGCATTTGCTTTTATTTATTATGTTATTTCTGGTTTAAGAAGACTTATTCAGTTTAATATTAATACAGATGCAGGAGAAGTGAGTAAATTTTTTACAGGTGTTCCTACTCCTCTTGGTGCAATACTTCTATGGTGTGTTTATCTAGGATGGATTTATGAAGTGATTCCAAATGAAAATATTGTTTTAGCACTTGTGATTTTGGTGGGATATTTATTAAACTCTAAAGTGAAAATACCACACCCTTAAAATTACTAAATGAAAGCTTCTAGCAATATTAATTTAAGCTAGAAGTTGTTCAGAATGTGTTGGGAATCCATTGGCTTGTGAAGGTAATACTTCCCCTTTAAAATTATTTATTGAATTACCATTGAATTGAGAACTCTCTTTTTCAAAATCTACTTTTTTAAATTCAACTTTTGTTTCTAATGTTGTTCTTTCTATTTGCAAAGAATTTTTTGTATCCGAAACTATATCTTTTATTTCGTTTGATATTGTTTGTTTTACATCCTCTAAACGTGTTTTATTTTCTTCAATCGCATCATGTATCTCTTTTGAACTTAAAGGTCTAGCTCCCACTTGACCATCAAAATATATTCCAGGTTCATCTGAAATTTCAGTTCGTGTAGAGTTCTGTGATAATTTATTAAAACTATCTAATAAATTTTTTATTTCTGGTTGTTTATCATCAAGTTGAATTGAGTTTGAATTAACGGCTGTCTGAGTTGTTTTTACAATTTCTGTCGTAATTTCTATTTGATTAGAAATAGCAGATTGTTGTTTTTGTAAATCAGCAACTTTTGTTAAGTTTGACGATATATTTGATAAAAAACTTTTTGAGTTTTGAGGGTTCTCAATTTCAATTTTATCAGAAGAACTCGTTAGCGTACTTTCTTTAATATTTTGAAGGTCATTAGGTCTAGATGTCTTATTTATATCATTAATTTGATTCACATTGTTTAATGTCGTTAGTGGTGTTAGTTCCATAATAATCACTCCTTTTATTTTTTGTAATACTATTGTACACCAATTTCAATTATTCTTTTCTTAATATTAAATTAAATTCAAAAAGAATTTTAAAATTTAATACAATGCAAATAATTTTATCTCATACATTTTTAATAGACTTTTCGATAAAATCATTGTATTTTAATTAAAGAGTATAAACTTATGAAAAAAGAAATAGAAACAATAGAAGAGCAATTAACTGGCTCACAAATAGTAATAGAAGCATTAAAAAGAGAAAATACAGAAGTAGTATTTGGGTACCCAGGTGGTGCAATTATGAATGTTTATGATGAAATTTATAAACAAGATCATTTTCAACATATATTAGTTAAACATGAACAAGCTGCAATTCATGCAGCAGATGCATACGCAAGATCAAGTGGTAAGGTCGGTGTTGCTATCGTTACTTCAGGACCTGGTTTTACAAATGCTGTTACTGGAATAGCTACAGCTTATACAGATAGTATTCCTATGGTTGTAATTAGTGGACAGGTTCCAACTGCTGTGATTGGTACAGATGCATTTCAAGAGATTGATGCTGTTGGTATAAGTAGATCATGTACAAAACACAATTTTTTGGTAAACGATGTTAAAGATTTAACAAGAGTTCTTAAAATAGCATTTCATATTGCAAGTACAGGAAGACCTGGTCCTGTACATATTGATCTTCCTAAAGATGTTAGTGCTGAGTTAGCAACATTTAATTATGAACAAGAGTTTGACTTGCCAACATATAAACCAACATTAAAAGGTAATGTTAGACAAATAAAAGCTGCTTTACAAAAGATTAGCGAGTCAAAACGACCAGTTCTTTACGTAGGTGGGGGAGCAGTTTTATCTAACTGTTATGAGGATATTAGAGCATTTGCTCATCAAACAAGAATACCTGTAGTTGAAACATTAATGGCTCGAGGTATCATGAGGAATGATGATGATTTATTATTTGGTATGTTAGGTATGCATGGAGAATATGCTGCAAATATGGCAATGAGTGAAGCTGATATGATTATTTGTTTAGGTGCTAGATTTGATGATAGAGTAACTGGTAGACTTGACGTATTTGCTAAAAAAGCGCAAGTAGTTCATGTTGATATTGATCCTACGAGTATTGCAAAAATAATTAATCCTAATTATCCTATTGTAGGTGATTTAGCAATTGTTATGAAACAGATTTTAGATCATACAAAAGATTTTGCATTTAATGATTACACTTCTTGGCACAATAAATTATTAGAATATCGAAAAGAGCATCCTTTATCTTTTCATGAAGATTCAGATAGATTAAAACCACAATGGGTTATTCAAAGAACTGGTGAATTACTTGGCGATAAAGCATTGATTTCTACTGATGTTGGACAACATCAAATGTGGACCGCACAATTTTATCCGTTTAATTATCCAAGACAATGGATGACAAGTGGTGGACTTGGTACTATGGGAGTAGGGCTTCCATATGCAATGGGTGTAAAAAGAGCTAATCCTGATAAAATTTCAGTGAACTTTACTGGTGATGGTTCTATTATGATGAACATACAAGAGATTATTACTTGTACTCAATATAATTTACCACATATTAATATTATTCTTAATAATAATTATTTAGGTATGGTAAGACAGTGGCAAACTAGATTCTATGAGGATAGATTAGCAGAAACAAATCTTGAGATACAAGCAGACTTTACTATGCTTGCACAATCAATGGGTGGTGTAGGTTATAAAGTACACACAAAAGAAGAATTTGATGCAGCTTTAGAAGATGCAGTTGCTTCAAATAAGGTTGCTATGATTGAAGTAATAATTGAAAGAAGAGAAGAGGTTCTTCCTATGGTACCAAATGGTCATGCTTTAGATGAGATGCTTTTATTAGAAAAAGAAGGAGATAAATAATGAATAATTTTAATCATTTTTATGACAGTGAAGAACGAAGAGAAGTTTTATCTATTATTGTAGTAAATAAAGATTCAGTTCTTAGTAGAATAGTGGATCTGTTTTCAGCACGTGGTTACAATATTGATAGTTTAACTGTTGCTCCTATTCCTAATTGTGAATATTCAAGAATTACAATTATTACAATCGGAATCGCACGAACGATTGATCAAATTGTAAAACAATTAAATAAATTAGTTCCAGTATTAAAAGTTATAGAACATAATGATGTGATAGAAAAAGATACTGTACTTATTAAAATACCTTTAGATCAAAATTTAAGTGACGTAGATGTTTTAGCACGTGCTTATAATGGTGCAATTCAAAATGTTACAGATGAAGCTATTGTAGTCTCTGCAACAGATGATCCTAAAAGAATATTAAATTTTATGAAAGTTATTGAAAAATATAAACCAATTGAAATAGTAAGAAGCGGTGTAGTCGCTATGGAAAGATAATAATAAATATGAATTTAAAATTTATTTTAGAAGATTTAAAAATTGAAGTTGATGTTTGTAAAGATGTTGAACTTGATATTAATATTGCAGGATTAAATACTTTAAAAGATGCACAGTCTTTTGAAATATCATTTTTGGAAAATAAAAAATATCTTTCAGAATTGCAAAACTCAACAGCAGGTGCTATTTTCGTAACAGAAGAATTTAAAAATAATGTACCTAAAGGTTCAATTGCACTTGTTGTAAAAGAACCTTATATTTATCTTGCTAAGGCAAGTAAATATTTTGCTCCCAAAATTCTAGAAGAGATTGGTGATGAAGCAAAAATAGGTTTTAACACTACTATTATGCCAAATGTACATATTGGATTTAACACAGTTATTGGAAATAATTGTATTCTAATGCATGGGGCGTATATTGGTGATAATGTAATTATTGGTGATAATACAGTTATACATCCAAATGTATCAATCTATAGAGATTGTAAAATTGGAAATAAATGTATTCTTCATTCTGGTACAGTTATAGGAAGTGACGGTTTTGGTTTTGCTACTACAAAAATGGGTGAACATATTAAAATTTATCAAAATGGTAATGTTATTATTGGTAACAATGTAGAAATTGGTGCTAATTGTACAATCGATAGAGCCGCTTTTTCTAGTACTATAATAGAAGATATGGTAAGAATCGATAATTTAGTTCATATCGCGCATAATTGTATCATAGGGAAGGGGAGTGTTTTAGTAACACAAACTGGTTTATCTGGTTCAACTACACTAGGTGAATACGTAGTAATGGCAGGTCAAAGTGGTACTACTGGGCATCTTGAAATTGCATCTCATACAACAATCTCAGCAAGGGGAGTTGTTTCAAAATCAATAACAGAACCCAAAAAACAGTGGGCAGGTTTTCCATTAATGGAACATAGGTCTTGGCTTAAGTTACAAGGTCGTATTTCAAAACTTTTAAAAGGATAAATCATATTTATTAAAATCGCCTCATTAATTATGGCATTTATTTTAATTTTTTTATCTATCTCTATTTTTATTTCAGATGTAAATGTGGTAGGTAAAATTGGCTCAGTTGTTTCTTCTTATTCTAAAGACTATCTAGGGTATATCGCTTATGGATATTTGATCTATTTATTATATGTACTATACAAGTTTAATGTTTCTCGTGTAACTGATGTTACTTTGAAAGTATGTTCAGTTGTATTATTATTTATATCCTTGATATTATTTCAATCACTTATTGTTGATGGAGATTTATCAGGAAAAATAGGAAACTCTTTAGTTGATACATTGTCTCCATTTGTTGGTCTAGTAGGACTATGGATTTTTGTTATAATAGGTTTTTTAATTTCATTTATTTTACTTGTAAATACTGATGAATTATTACATATTAATACTAATGGTTTTAAAGAAAATCTTGTTTCAGCTTTTAAATTTACATATCCTAAAAATAAGATAAAAGGCTTACCCCCTAAACTTAATAGAAGTCATGAACAAAAAGTGACTGTAAAAGAAGTAGGGGATACAGCAGAAATATTTATTGAAGAAGAAAATGAAGTTTCCCAACCGATTTTTGCGGATAAACCTATTATTAAGAAACAAGAAGAGTTCATTTCACAAGAAGTTTTCGAGTCAGATTTAGTTGTAGAACCAGTAGTTGAACAACCTATTAAAGTTGAAGAAAAAATACCTGAAATAAAAATCGAAAAAAAGGTTGAGATTACTCCCGTAGTTGAGCCTGTAATAGAAGCAGTAGTTAAAGAAGTTAGAAAACCAATTACTGAAGAAAAAAAACATTCTGTTATTGTTGAAGAACTAGAAGAAAATAAAAAACTTTTAGCTGATATTGAGATTGGTAATATTGAAAAACCAAAAGATTTTCAACTTCCATCTACTAGTATTTTTCAAGAAGCTCCAAAAGAGTCAAAACAAAAGATTAATGAAGCAGTAATTGATCAAAAGATTAAAGATCTTTTGGAAAAGTTAAAAATGTTTAAAATTGATGGTGATGTTGTGCGTACTTATACAGGACCAATAGTAACAACTTTTGAGTTTAAACCAGCTCCAAATGTAAAAGTTTCTAAAATTTTAAATCTTCAAGATGATTTAGCGATGGCTTTAAAAGCACAGACTATAAGAATCCAAGCACCTATTCCAGGTAAAGATGTAGTAGGAATTGAAGTTCCAAATGAAGTTGCACAAACAATTTATATGAGAGAAGTACTAGAAAGTGAATTATTTAAAAAAGCTTCTTCACCTTTGACAATGATTTTAGGAAAAGATATAGTTGGTAATCCATTTATAACAGACTTGAAAAAATTGCCACATCTATTAATCGCTGGTACAACAGGAAGTGGTAAGTCAGTGGGATTAAACTCTATGATTTTATCTTTATTATATAAAAATTCACCAGATAAATTAAAGTTAATTATGATTGATCCTAAAATGATTGAATTCTCTATATATAATGATATTCCTCATTTATTAACTCCTGTTATTATTAAACCTATGGAAGCTATTAATGCTTTAGCAAATATGGTTTTAGAGATGGAAAGACGATATGTTCTTATGGCAGATTCACGAACAAAAAATATAGAAAATTATAATGAAAAGTCAAAAACTCATGGATATGAACCATTTCCATATATTGTAATTATTATTGATGAGTTAGCAGATTTAATGATGACAAGTGGTAAAGAAGTTGAAATCTCAATTGCAAGAATCGCTCAAAAAGCAAGAGCTTGTGGTATTCATTTAATTGTTGCTACACAAAGACCATCTGTAGATGTTGTTACTGGACTTATTAAAGCAAACCTTCCGAGTCGAATTTCTTATAAAGTTGGACAAAAAGTTGACAGTAAAATCATCTTAGATTCTATGGGTGCAGAGTCATTATTAGGAAGAGGGGATATGTTATTTACTCCTCCTGGTATGAGTGGACTTGTTCGAGTTCATGCTCCATGGAGTGATGAAAAAGAGATTGAAGAAGTTGCAGAATTCTTAAAATGTCAAAGAGAAGCAAACTATGATGTAAGTATTTTAAAAGAAAAAGCTGAAGAAGGTTTTTCAAATGGAAATACACAAGGTGAAATGGGAGACTTGGATGAGTTATATGAACAAGCAAAACTTGTTGTAATTCAGGATAAAAAAAGCTCGATCAGTTATCTTCAACGTAGATTAAAAATTGGGTATAATAGATCAGCAACTATTATTGAACAACTTGAGATGTCTGGCGTATTATCATCGCCAAATGCTAAAGGTAATAGAGAAATTTTAGTTTAGAAGTATACGTAAGTATACTTCTTTTTTAATAGTTTATTTTGTCTTGGAAACTAAAATTTCCAAACTATAATTAATATTATGCTATACTACTCTATATATTAGTATTGAGGTAAAAAATGAGATATCCATTAGATTTTGATAATACTGTTCCAAAAACATTTTTATTTTGGTTGACTAGATTTGTACGATATAAAATCACTAGCTTATCCAATAGACAAGTTTCACATAAAGAAAGACTTGCTCAAATTATTCAAGAGTTAGTTCATGGATTTAATTCTATTGAAGATTTAAAAATTATTGTAAAAGAGTTACGAAATATTGGGATTTCTAGTATTCATGTATATTATCTTCCTTTAGAAAAGTTATACCATTTTATTGAAAATTTTGGAGCAGGTTCAATGCGTGAAATTGATGAAGAGTTACTAAGTGATTTTTTGGCAACAGAAACAGCTAATTTGTCAGATGCTACTAAAAAAAACTATCGTATTGCATTATTAGGTTTTTTTACATATATTGATAAACAAAATGAAGAGGAAAATGGTACCGCATATAGATATGGAATCGAACTAAAAAACTGGGGTGGGCTTGCTGGAAAAAGTGGAACTAAACTGCCCTCTTTTCTTACTAAAACCGAAGTAACTAAATTTATCTCTGCGATTGCAGATTATCCGTATAAGAATCAAAATATTGCTGCACGAAATCGATTAATAATAAAAACGATTTTATACACTGGAATTCGTGTAGGTGAAGCTATCTCTATTGGAAAAAAAGATTTTGTTAAAGATGGAGATTCTTATATTATACAAGTTCGTGGAAAAGGAAATAAACCTAGAGTTGTTATGATAAAAGAAAGAATCATAAAATATGATTTAGATATTTGGCTAGACTTTAGAGAAACAGATGAAAATTTATTTTTCTGTAATCAAAAAGGAAAAAAACTCACACAATCATATATTAGTAGATTAGTAGAACAAATTTTATTAAGTGTAGGATTACGTAAAGAAAAAAATGGAGCGCATATGTTGAGACATACTTTTGCTACCCTACTATATCAAAAAAGTCGTGATCTTATTTTAGTACAAGAAGCCTTGGGACATGCGGATATAAATACTTCTCGTATCTATACCCATTTTGATACAAGTCAGTTACGAAGAACTACGGATATTTTTTAAAATATTTGTGGTTAGTTTACCATAAAGATTCGGTTGCGTAACCATCATCTTTTTCGAGTATTTCTAAATATATGGAATCTGAATAATCTAAATATAAAGAATATTGATCTAGCGAAATTGTTTTTTGAATATGTGAACGATTTATATATGCAGGTGTATTAACAGATGATGATATATCATCAAGATAATACTCTACCATAGATGGTGCAATCATCTCTATCTCTTGTTCTAATTGCTCAAAACAAGAAACTTTAAATGTTTGAAATAATGTATTATTATCTAATTGTATTATCAATTAGTTACTGAATCCATTAAGTAATGATTGCATTCTTCCTAAATCAATCTCTTTGTTTTCTTCTTGAGTTGGATACTGATTATTTGGTGTAGTTTCAGCAGGAGTTTCTTCCACAACTGTTTCTACAGTTTCAACAACTTCTTCAGTAACTTCCTCTTCTTCATCTTTTGTTGGTCCTAGAATATTTTCAATTCTTCCCAACATAGTATCCATCTCATTAGAGTTATGTTTAGTTGTATCATTTAGAGCACATAATCTACTATCCAGTCCTCTATTTCTTAACTCAAGATCATCGATCTCTTCTTTTAAAGTAGTATTCTCTTCTTTTAAATTCTTTGCATCTTCTTGTAAAATTTCATAAGCATCTAAAAGTTGATTAAGTGCTTTACTTAATTGTTGTACAGTACCATTGTCTTGCATTATAAATCCTTGCTCTTATATTAATAGAATATTATCAAAATTTAACTGATAATTCCATCAATCTTAAGTAAAGATTTAATATCTGGTTCTTTATTTGCAAACTTTTTGTATAAGCTGTTCATATCAGCACTTCCACCCTGCCCTAATATAATATCTTTATATCTAGTTGCTAGTTCTTTATTTGAAATTCCATTTTCTATAAAAAGATAAAAAGCATCAGCACTTAACACTTCTGCCCACTTATAACTATAATATCCAGCTGCATAACCACCAGCAAAAATATGAGAAAATCCATTTTGAAATTTATTGTAAACAGGTGGTTTTATAACAGATATTTCATCTCTTATATCATTTAGTACCTCTTGCACTTGTTCTTCATTGTAAAGTTTTTGATGAAGTTTAAAATCAAAAAGTGCAAACTCTAACTGTCTAATTGTTGAAAGTGAAGATTGAAAGTTTTTCGCTTTGATAAGTTTATCAATAGCCTCATCATCTAAAATAGCTCCAGTTTCATGGTGTTTTGCAAACAGTTTTAAGATATCTTTATCATATGCAAAATATTCTAAAAACTGTGATGGGAATTCTACAGTATCCCATGCTACTCCATTGATACCACTTACAAGTGGTTCTTTTACTGTACTTAACATATGATGTAAAGCATGACCCATCTCATGGAAAAGTGTAACAACATCACTATGTCTTAAAAGTGATGGAGTATTTTCTGTTGAGATTGGGAAGTTGCATACAATATAAGCAGTTGCTAAAGTTTCTTTATCATCGATGATGCTATGAGTGTGCCAGTTATTCATCCAAGCACCACCTCTTTTATCATCTCTTGCTTCTAAATCTATATAGAGTCTTGATATAGTTTTTTCTGTTTTAGAGTCACTAAGTTCATATACAACTGCTTTATCATCCCACGCAGGTGTATCAACTTTTGTAAATGTGATATCAAAAATAGTATTTAAAAAGTCAAATAAACCTTTTAATACACTATTTTTTTCAAAATATGGTCTATAGTATTCTTCATCAATATCATATTTTTCCTCTTTGAGTTTTTGCCCATAGTATCCTAAGTCATAACTTTGGATATCTTCACATCCATCTTTTAAACTAAATTCTTTAAGTTCTTCAACCTCTTCTTTTGCTTTATCTTGTGAGTACTTTCCAAGTTCAGATAAAAAGTTTAAAACATCGTCTTCTGATTTTGCCATCTTTGTAGCAAGTGAAAGTTGTGCATAGTTTTCAAAACCAAGTAGTTTTGCTTCTTTTTGCTTTAGCTCTAAAATTTGTTCAATTATTTTTCCATTTTGTGGAGCTCTTGTACAATACGCTTTGTAAATCTCTTCTCTTTTTTCTCTGTTTGAACCATATGTAATGTATGCAATATATGATGGCATTTGTAGTGTAAATTTGTATTTTGTTTTTCCATCTTTTTCATCAGTAAATGTAGCGATATCCAAATCACTTTTAGGGATCTCTTTTACATCTTCAAAATCTTCAAGAATCATTTCCCAGTCATTTGTCGCATCAAGTAGGTTTTGAGAGAACTCTTTTCCTAGTTCACTCAATGTTAAATTTAACTCTTCAAGTGTTTTTTTGTCGGCATCATTTAGTCCACAACCACCAAGTTTGAAGTCTCGTATCTCATTTTCTAAAACTTTTTGTTGTTCAAGTGTTAAAGAGCTATTATACTTAGACTGTATATCTTTTATAGCACTATAAACATCTTCATTTGATGCTAACTGTGAACTATAAATAGAGATTAAAGGTAAACACTCATTATATACTTTTTGAGTAGTTTCACTATTTTTTACACTATCGATATGAAAAATAGGAGTACAAAACTGCTCTAAATCTTCACCCATTTGAGTCAAAGGATGTACGAAATTTTCATATGTTTTTTCTTCTATTTTTAGTAATTCTTCTAAATTTTTTTTATTTTTTTCTATTATATTTTCAAGTGTTTTTGCACTATTTTCAAAATCTTTTAAGTCAAATTCTTTAAACATTTTTTGCCTTTTAAATTGTTTTTTGTAAGTATACTAAAACTATCTTGTATCTGAATAAATAGGAAAAACTATGGTAATTGAAGATTTATTACTGATTCTTTTTCTAGTTACTTTTTGTGTGTTTTGTTATGATTATAAGACTAAATCTAATTTGTATAAATTATTCTTTTTATTTAATTTATAGACATTATCTGTACCATCTTTTCTATATTGTTCTTTACCAATACAAGTATAGTTTTTCAATATTTTATTAATATTTTTTTCATTAAATAATACTTCTTCTTTTTTTTCAGGAATGTTTCTTTTCTCATAATCTTTTAAATACTCTTTTCTTGCTTGTTGGAAATTATCATCGGGAACTTGATTTATTGTCTTTTTTACTTTTACAGGAATACTTTTAGTTAATACGCCAATTCACACTTAAAGTGCAACGTTTAGAGATAGCAAGTAGTAAGGCTGATTGATATACAATCAAAGCTCAATATCTTGCAGGATAAATGGAGCATTCAATGAAAAAGTATAAACAATTAACCTTAGGATTAAGGTATCAAATATTTGCTTATAAACAAGAGAATTATTCTCTTAGTAAAATAGCAGAGTTAATAGGTGTGAATAAATCAACAGTAAGTAGAGAGCTAAAAAGAAATAGTGCTAACGGATACTATAGTCCAGAACAAGCACAAATACAATCAGTATCTAGAGATAAATTTAAACAAAGATATAAAAAGCTTACGAATAAACTAAAACTAAAAATAGGAAAAATGTTAAAGAAAAGTTGGTCACTAGAACAATTATCAGGAAGATTAAAAAGAGATACAAATATCAATATATCTCATGAAACTATCTATAGATACATATATAAAAACCAAAGTACTGGTGGTAGATTATATAAATATCTTAGACACCAAAATAAGAAATATACAAAGAGAAGTAGTGAATATAAAACTAGAGGACAAATCAAGAATCGAGTAAACATAGATAAAAGAGCAAAAATAGTAGAAACAAAGAAAAGATTTGGTGACTTTGAAGTTGATACTATCATAGGTAAAGATCATAAAGGAGCTATTGTCACTTTAGTAGATAGAAAAAGTAAATATACCCTAATGAAGATTGTTAAATCTAAACATGCAGATGTAGTCACACAAGCGATAGTAGAACTACTACATCCAATTAAACACCTAGTTCATACCATAACAGCAGATAATGGAAAAGAGTTCTCTTATCATGAACAAGTCGCGAAATCATTAAATATACAGTTTTACTTCTGTGACCCTTATTCTTCTTGGCAAAGAGGACTAAATGAACACACTAATGGACTTATTAGAGAATATATACCAAAGAAATCAAAGTTTGATACAGTTAACAGAACTCAAATTGTAACTATTCAAAATATACTAAATGAAAGACCAAGAAAATCATTAAAATTTCTTACACCAAATGAAGTATTTTTCAAGGAGTTTATGAGAAAAAAAGTGGCATAATTTAATGGATCAATTTAGAGGGTAGTGTTGCACTTTAAATGTGAATTGGCGATATAGTTTTTTCTTCTTTGAAACCATTAGAAATAAAGTCAAATAATTTTTGTCTTGAGAGTTCGTTATACATTATTTCAAGGGATGTGAAAATATCTTTTATTGATTGTACTCTATACTGCATATATAATGGTTTTATTTTATTTTCATTACCATCCGAATTAGCATATGCTTTTGCCCATAATCCTTTGATTTTCATATCTTTTTCAAGTTCTTCAACTACATACTCATATAAAATTTCATCATTAACTCGATTTTTGATTGCTTTCTTTTTAAAATAATCAAACATTTCTAGAATCCTTTTTGCTTATTTGAATCATAACTATTTATTAGTATACATTTTATATGAAACACTCTTAAAAATGATAAATAAACATACATAGTAAATGTAGAATAGAGTCAATAAAAAAAGGATGGCTTTTAAACCATCCTTTTTTCAACTTCCCTTTCATATAATAAGTAATCAGCTTATTTGAAATGGATTTTATCTTGCTATGAATTTATTATACATAAATATTTTTAATATGTCAATTAGAATAATAAAACCAATCCCGTACCAACAGTAAGTGATCTTTCCATTGTGTATTGTTTTTGAGCGAAGATATTTAGTGCTAGGTTTTTATTGATGATGAAATCAAGTCCTAGATTTAGTTTTGCGATACCATTATTTTCCCAAGATGTATCATCAGTATTGTCATATGTGTCTATGAGAGTATTTGTTTTTTTATTGTAAAGCTCATGATACCCCACTCCTATTTGACCAGTAAGACTTGGTACAAATACAACAGATCCTATATGTAGAGCGTTATTTTTAGAAAGTGTAGCTAACTCAAAACCAATGTTATAGTAAAACTCGTATGCAGTTGATTTATTGCCCTCTACAGGTGATGACTCGCTACTTTCCCCATATAAGAGACCAAAACCATATCTAAATGCTTTGATTGTTTTTATGTAGTTTAGTTGGATAGTATTAAGGTTTTCAAAATCTTCATATTTATCTCTATGGTTTACATTCATATATCCATATTTTATCTCTACTTTTGTACTATCTGCATAGTTTGTTGCTAGTTTACTAAATTTTGCTAGTTCGCTATTTGAGTAAAAAGTGTAGTTTTTTTCTAATGTTTCATTTGGTTCAAGAGTTAGTGAACCTGACTCGTGATCAAACTGATAGTCAACTGTATATGGTAACTCTGAATTATCACACTTATTACTGATATATTTTGTACCAAGTTTATGTTTTTTTCCATCTATTTTAAGTACAGCATCTTTTTTGTTTGCGTTTATTATCATATATGGGAGATTGTGATCATTCATGTTGATTACTGTTTCAAAATCACGAGAATCTTCTAAATTAAAATCACCCTCTATTTTACAGCGATTGTTAGAGTTGATACTATATTTGTGGTTTCCAGTTTTTAAAAAAATCTCTTTGTTTTGAGTCACTTTTTTATTATCAATAAGAAGTGTAGAATAGTCTCCAATGATAGTTACTTTTGCAAACTGTGAGTTATATTTTGAACGTAGGTTTGTAAAATATTTTTGTTTCTTTTCTAGTTTTACAAGTGTTTTGTTTGAAAAGTCATTATCTAAAACTTCCACTAGCACTAGTGCATTTTTAATCTCTTGTAAAATAGTGTTGAGTTTTATCACTTTTTGTTTTTCATATTTTGGAAGAGATTTTTCTGTGTAGTTGTTGATTTTGTACACAAGTGTTTTTGTTAAATCTACTAATTTTTCTTTTTCAATTGTAGCACAAGTATTTGCACCCTCTTTTTGGATATTGAGCTCTTTTAGTGAAAGGTTTGTACTTTGTTTTGAAGTAGATGTGAATGTTTTTGTGAAATTGTTCAGACCAAAAAAACTATTATCTTTTTTTTCTAAAAATGTTGTAGATTCTATTTTGATAGAGATATTATTGGCTAAGTTTAATCTTGCCTGCTCTTCATTGATTCCACATCCTTTGTATAGTTCACTTGCACTTAATAAATTTGCTCCAAGTAATAAAAAACTTGTTGATAATAGTTTTTTCATTTTTTCCCTTTATAATTGTTTTTCTAAATAATAACCTGTATAACTTTTTGTCTCTTTGTGTGTATTTGCTACTTCTTCTGGTGTACCTTGTGCGATGATTTGACCACCTTTTGCTCCACCTTCATATCCCATATCTATAACATAGTCGGCATTTCGTACTACGTCAAGATTATGTTCTATAACTATTACACTGTTTCCTAAGTCTACAAGGTGGTGTAATACTTGTGTAAGTCTATCTACATCTGCAAAGTGCAGTCCTGTTGTAGGCTCATCTAATACATATAAAGTATTTCCAGTATCTCTTTTTGATAACTCTTTACTTAGTTTGATTCTTTGTGCTTCACCACCACTTAAAGTAACTGCATTTTGTCCAAGTGTAATGTACCCTAGTCCTACATCAAGTAGAGTTTTTAGCTTCGCATGAAGTTTTGGAACTTTTACAAAGAATTCAAAAGCTTCATCAACTGCCATATTTAAAATATCTGCAATAGATTTTCCTTTGTAGAGTATCTCTAAAGTTTGAGGGTTATATCTTGCTCCTTGACAATCTTCACATTTCACCATGATATCTGGTAAAAAGTGCATCTCTATTTTTATCTCACCTTCACCTTGACATTTTTCACAACGTCCACCTTTTACATTGAAACTATATCGTCCTATTGCATACCCTCGAAGTTTTGATTCTTTTGTTTCTGCAAATAGTTTACGTAAGTCATCCATGAGTCCTGTATATGTTGCAGGATTTGATCGTGGTGTTCTTCCTATTGGAGACTGGTCGAGATAGATAACTTTGTCTAGACTATCCAAGCCATCGATACTTACACCATCAATTTTTGTTACTTTTCTAGCATGGTTTAAAAGCTCTTTTGCCACTGGTAAAAGTGTATGTAAAATCAGTGAAGATTTTCCACTTCCACTTACTCCTGTAATAGCACAAAGATTTTTTAATGGTATTTTAACATTAAGATTTTTGATGTTATTTAGGTTCACATTTTGAATTTCAATAAACTCTTCTTGCGGTCTTCTTTTATAATATTTTATCTGTTTTTTTCCATTTAAATATTGTGCTGTAAGTGTATCACTCTTAAGTAGCTTTTTCATATCTCCATGAAAAACAACCTCTCCACCATATTTTCCTGCGTTTGGTCCTATATCTACTATGTAATCAGCTGCTTCCATAGTCTCTTGATCGTGTTCTACTACGATAACAGTATTTCCTTTTTGTTGTAAAGCTTTAAGGGTCTTTATAAGTTTAGCAGTATCGCGTTCATGTAGTCCAATACTTGGCTCATCTAGTACATACATAACCCCCGTTAAACCACTACCAATTTGAGAAGCAACCCTGATACGTTGTGCTTCTCCACCAGAGATAGTTCGGGCATCTCTTCCTAATGTTATGTATCCTAATCCTACATCAAAAAGGAAAAATATTCTATCTCTTACCTCTTTTAAAATAGGTGCGGATATCATTTTTTCCTGTTCATTAAAGTACTCGAAATTTTTCTCATCTTGGAAAAATGCATGTGATTTTTCTATAGGCATATCAAGAATATTTGCTATACCTGAGTTCGCAACTTTTACAGAAAGTGATGGGGCTTTTAGTCTGTGTCCTCCACAAGAATCACATACTTTTTCTGTCATATATGCATCCATCTCTTTTTCATCTTTTACCATATCATAGGCAATTTTAACTATACCTTCCCATTTTCGAGTAAGTTTATGACGTTTCCATGTAAATACAGCTTCTTCTACTCCACCATTAAGAACTTTTCCTCTTTCATGTGGTTCTAGCTCTCCAAAAGGTATATTTATATCAATACCTGCTGCTTCACAATATGCTTGAAGCATTTTGAAATAATACCCTTTGTTAAATCCATAGATAACTTTTATCGCACCATCAGCGATACTGATATCATTGTTAATCACTTTTTTCATATCTAAAGTAAATCTGATACCTAATCCATCACAGCTAGTACAAGCACCTTTAGGGCTATTAAAAGAAAAACTTAATGGCTCTAATGGTTCGAAAGATATCTTACAATCAAAACATGCCATATGTTCTGAGTAGTGAATATGTTGATCACACCCTACTTCTTCGTGGTTTAAGATATCAACTTCAAGTTCACCAAAAGCTTCTTTTAAACCTTTTTCAACATCTTGTGCGATTCTTTCTTTGTTTTCTTCTTTTACCACAACTCTATCGATAACTACTTTAATTGTATGCATTTGAGATTTTCCAAGTTCTATCTCATCATCGAGTCGTACCATTACTCCATCAACCATAGCACGAACATATCCTTTTGCTCTTAAAGATTCAAAGAGGTCAGCAAAGGTTCCTTTTTTTCTATTTACTAAAGGAGCTAAAATAACTATTTTAGAATTTTCCGGAAGTTTTAAAACTTGATCGATAACATCACTACTACTCATTTGAGAGATTGGTTCTCCACATTTATGACAGTGTTGTTTTCCTACTCTTGAATAAAGCAATCGTAAATAATCGTAAATTTCTGTGATAGTTCCCACCGTTGAACGTGGGTTTTTTGAAGTTGTTTTTTGATCAATTGCAATAGCTGGAGTAAGACCCTCTATTCTTTCAACGTCAGGTTTTCCAATTTTACCTAAAAATTGTCTTGCATAAGCACTTAAAGATTCTATATATCTTCTTTGCCCTTCTGCATAAAGTGTATCAAATGCTAGTGTTGATTTTCCACTACCACTGAGCCCTGTAAATACTATGAGTTTGTTTTTTGGTATTTCTAAATCTATATTTTTTAAATTGTTTTGATTTGCTTTAAATATCTTTATAGTATCGGTCATTATAATATTGCCTTTTTGTAATTAAGCGATTATTATACTATAAAGTTATTTTGTATTTGATGAGTTTATATCTTTACTTATAGTTGTTTTTGTATATTTAATATATTCGGCTGGTTGAATCGATAGTATTACACCATAAAGCAAAAATAGAATCCCTATAGCGATTCCTATTTTTGATAAAACTTTTTTTTCAAATTTTATATTGGCAAGTAATACAACTAATAATAAGCCGATTACTAAAAAGATTATACCTATTTTCATATTTTAATCATTTAGTGTGAAAGCAAAGATATATTTTTGCCTTGAATTGCATTGGCTTGACTTTGCATCATAAGTCCAATTTGGCTTAATAGATTTGTTTTATTAAAGCTACTAGATTCTTTATTATAATCTATATCCATAACAGTAGACTGCGCAGTAGCAATCTCTTTTTCTGTACTAATAGAATTTCTAGCACTAGAAATCATAACATTTGAAGCACTTCCAAACTCACTTGCTTTTTCACCAAGTTGTACGATACCTTGATCTAAAGTATTGAGTAAACTAGTTGCTGAATTTGCATTTGTAGCAAAATCTTTTACTAAAGACTTTAAAGTATTAGAGATACTTTGAGTATCTACTTTTTCCATTTCAATTGTTGAATCGTGATCTACTATTGAAATATCATCACTTGTATCACCTGTAGTTTTTAATAAAGAAGAGCCATTATATGATGTCGTATCTGCTACATTTTCAAATTGTTGAATATATTTGCTAATTTGACCTGCGATGATATCTTTATCATCTTGGTTCATTGTTCCATTCATTGCTTTGAGTGTTTCAACTTTGATATTTTCAAGAATTTCAGTTTGTTGTGCAAGACCAGTTTGTGCGATGTTACTCATTGCAATACCACTGTTCATATTTTCTACGACTTGAGAAAGTGAGCTTTTTTCACTACTAAGTTGTGATACGGCAGTCAGTCCTGATACATCATCACTTGCTTTATTTATAGCTTGTGCAGTACCTAATCTTTCTAGGGAAGTTTGATTGACTTCGCCGATGTTATAGGCATTTATATAAGATGAGTCAATATTCATAACAGCTCCTTTATTGGTTTTTGTATAATAATTATAGGTATTTTATGATTAAATACAAATTAAATAAGCTATTTAAGTATCTCCTCTACTCTTTTGTCATGTTCTTTTTGTTCCTCTTTAGAAGTCTCTACTTGGAAAGGTTGTAGTGGTAAGGTTAATACTCTTTCTACTACACCAGTTACTCCACTAGTAGCTTCCTTTACTGTATGTGTCTCTAAAACAGGATCATCAATAGTCCCTGTAATATCAACACTTGTATGTAATTCTCCATCATCTCCCATAATAATATACCCTAAAACAGGAATATGTCGTATCGCTTTTGTAAAGTCTTTTAAAAATGAGATATCAACGTTTGCTCTTACATTTTTTGTTTCTAAATCTAAATGGGAATTAACTATAAAATTAGACATTTTTCCATTTGTATATAAATCATATATGTCAAGTTGTTGTTTTGGTAAATTGTATTTAAAACTTCCATTAGCATTTTTCATATAATAACCATTGGTATCAAATCCAGTTTCAGCAAGTCTAAAAAGTGTTGGGAGTGCTAAGAGTGGATTAAAAATAGCAGGTGTAGTATTTACAAATGTGAGTAAACTATTTACGATAGTTACATTTTTAATAGTTGTATTATGTAAATTTATATCTCCTGATACTAGATTTATATCTTCACCATAGATATTTAAATTTAGATAACCACCCTCTAATAGATCTTTATTTAAAAGAGTATTTATATAAGTATCTGTAAGGTTTTTAGCTTTGAAAAATATACCATTATCTTTAGTCTGTAATGAAATATTTGTTTTGTTTTTTGTGATATTTAAATCAAGTTTATTTTTATTTGTTTTTAGATTTAAGTTATCAAATAAAATTTTGTGATTATCATATTTTATGGTGCTATTTGTATAAATTAAATCAATCTTAGGAAATAGTGGTAATACTAAATTATCTGTAGTATTATTTTCTGTTTTGAAGTAGCTACTATTTATATCAAAGTTCATATTATCTATTAGTATAGTTGTATCATTTAAATCGTTTGATATGATATCGATATATCCGTTTGAGTTTCTATCTGTTTTGATAAATGTAAATGTATTTAATAATTTATTTGGATTACTAATAAAAATTTGATGTTTAGAATCTTTCAGTGATTTAAAATATGTCATTCCAAAAGAAGGTATATTTGCTGTTATATTCTCTTTGAAAGAGATATTGTAAGGAAGGTTTTTTTTCTGTACTTTTATAAAGTTTTTGTATGTAAATTTATTTACATCAAGATTTCCATATGAGATTTTTTTCTCTAAATCTGTAGTATTTACAAATTGTACTGAGTGAGATATTTCCTTATTTGAAAGATCAAAAGTTGTATTTGCTATATCATTTTTTAAATCAAAAGAAAGTTTTTTTATAGTGTTTTGTTCAGGTTTTAAAATCTCTATCTTATCACTTTTTACAAAAAGTTTAAGCTGTTTTGTAAAATTTCCTTCATACAAGATACTCTCGCTTTGTAATTCTATGTTCTTTTTTTTGTTGATATATTTAAAATCAACTTTTCCTGATAGTTTTTTTGTCGTTAAGTTTGTTGCATTTTTAATATTTGCAGAGAGGGTGTTTTTTGTATCAGTTACTTTTGTATTAAAAACTATTTTGTTATCTTTGAATTGAAAGAGAGTATTAAATAATTCTAAATGTAGTTGTTTTTTATTGAGACTTAGTTTACTTGCATTAGCATCAATTTGTAAATTTTTGGTTAAATCTATTTTATAATTTAAAAGAGAATTAGTAATATTGATATCTTCATGCGAGAAGTGTTTTAAATCTATCATTCCAGTAATAATTTGACCTTGATAGTGTAAAACTGATCTGTTCACAGTATATTTATAACCATAATCCTCAATTGTAGAATTTAAAACCTCTACATCAGACTCAATAAATATATCGCCTTCATCAAAAGGGATAAATATTTTTGCAGAGATGTTGTTTTGTCCATTGTACTGAATAGTATTTATCTCCACATCGTAATGTGCTAATGCACTTTTAAGAGTCTTATTAAAAAGACTTTTTGTTTTAAGATATAGTTTGAGAATATTTTTATTAACATCAAATGATACTCTACTTCCTTCTATAGACACATCACCATAAAAAGGTTTTACAAGTGATAGATTTATAATCTCTTTTTCATATGAGAGAAAAATTCTTTGAGCTTTTACTTTTTTCATCTGTTTATCAAATATTATATTTGCATCCTCTATCATAATATCTGATTTATTGTTGAAGTCAATTTGATTTTTATCGATATAGACTAAACCTGTGAATTTCACATCTGTATCAAAAAGATGAAATTCTTGGACATCAATTTCAAATAAATCGTTATTATAGTCAATAGTAAACGCTGTTCTTATTTTTGTTGGTTCTGTTGTATTTGGAATTGAAATAGTGATTTCTGAAGTAGATATTTTTAAATTTTTATCATATTTTAGGTATAATTTTTTAATATTTATATTTTTATATGAGATATTATCTATCTTAATTCCAGTTAATAAAGAGGCAATAACTATTAAACTAATTCCACTAAATAAAGTAAAAATAAATCCTATGATTTTTAACATATTTGAGTTGTTCCTTGTAGTTATTATTGTATTAAGTTTTTATTTTACCCAAGAGGTTAACACATCCAGAGTTATTTTTATACCAAAAGGTAGTTCAAATTCTATTGTAACACATTTAGATAAAAAAAATTATGAAGTAAATCTTTTAGATAAATTGATACTTCGATTTGTTGGTAAACCTCAAAGTGGTTGGATCGATCTCAAGAGTAAGAAAATGGCAAAAATAGAATTTTTGTATAGAATTACTACTTCTAAAGCTGCTTTAAAAAAAGTGACATTGATTCCTGGCGAAACATATTATTTCTTCTTACAAGATTTAGCGAAAAAACTCAATATATCCACTTATAAACTTTTTGAAACATATGCAACACTTGCTTATAAAAAAGATGGTAATATTATTGCAGATACATACTATTTACCTTTAGGGATGAATGAAGAACAACTTATAAAACATCTATTATCTATAACAGAAAAAAAATACCGTAAATTAAGTGAAAAAATATTTGGACAGTACAATAAAAGAAACTGGTACAAATACGTAACTATTGCTTCTATTATACAAAAAGAATCTGCTTCAAAAGATGAGATGGCATTAGTCTCTAGTGTGATATACAATAGACTAAAGAAAAATATGAAACTTCAAATGGATGGTACATTAAACTATAGTAAATACTCACATACTAAAGTTACTCCATCAATGATAAAAAATGACACATCAAATTATAATACATATAAATACAAAGGTGTTCCAAGTGATCCTGTATCAGCTATTGAATTTGATGCTATAAAAGCTGCAATTTTTCCTATTCAAACAGATTATTTATATTTTATGAAATCAAGTGATGGAACGAAACATGACTTTGCATCATCTTATAAAAAACACAAGCAAAATATAAAAAAAGTACAAAGAGAAAAAAGAAAATTAAGAAAACAAAAAAAAGTTAAAAGTAAAATAAAAACGAATCGTAAAACTAAAGTAAAAAAGAAAAAGAAAGTAGTGAAAATTAAGTCTACTAAAATACCAAGGAAACCTAAAACAAAGCTATCTAAAGATGATAAATTAAAAAATCTTTGGAAATAACTAATGTGTATAAATGATACAATAATCGCAAAATTAGAAAATCAATTATAATATAAAATAATAATATAACTAAAAATTTGATAATATCCAAAGTAACAATATAAATTAACTTAAGGAATAAATATGTCAAAAATCATATGGACAAAAACAGATGAAGCTCCGGCTTTAGCAACGTATTCGCTTTTACCAATCGTAAATGCTTTCACTAAATCAGCAGGTGTGGATGTTGTTACTAGTGATATTTCACTAGCGGGTAGAGTTATATCTAAGTTTCCTGAGAGATTAACAGATGCACAAAAAGTTGACGATGAGTTAGCTAAACTTGGTGAAGTTGTTTTAGAAAAAGATGGTAACATTATTAAATTACCAAATATCTCTGCTTCAATTTCTCAACTTATTGATTGTGTTGCTGAATTACAAGCACAAGGTTATGATATCCCTAACTATCCAGAAGAGCCACAAAATGATGAAGAAAAAGCTTTACAAGCATTATTTTCTACTTGTTTAGGTTCAGCTGTTAACCCAGTATTAAGAGAGGGTAACTCAGATAGAAGAGCTGCAGCAGCAGTTAAAAACTTCGCTAAGAAAAACCCTCATAAATTAAAGCCATTTTCTGAAAACTCTAAAGCATATGTTGCACATATGACAGATGGTGATTTCTATGGTAATGAACAATCAGTAGTTAAAGTGGGTGCTGGTTCTGTTAGAATTGAATTAAATGGTAACTTATTAAAAGAGTTAACAGATATTCAAGATAAAGAAATTTTAGATGCTACATTTATGTCTGCACGTGCTTTAAGAGAATTTTTAGCACAAACTATTGTTGAAGCTAAAGAGAAAGATGTTTTATGGTCTTTACACTTAAAAGCAACAATGATGAAAGTAAGTGACCCTATTATGTTTGGTCATGCTGTTGAAGTATTCTTTGCAGATGTATTCGCTAAACATGGTGAAACATTAGATTCTGTTGGATACAACGCTAACATTGGTTTAGGTGACTTATACAAAAAAATCGATTCTTTAGATGCTGATAAAAAAGCTGAAATTGAAGCTGATATTATGGCTGTATATGATGTACAACCTAGAATTGCTATGGTTAATTCTGATAAAGGTATCACTAACTTACATGCTTCAAATGACGTTATTATTGATGCTTCATTACCAGTTGTTGTAAGAGACGGTGGTGCTATGTGGAATGCTTCTAATGAATTAGAAGAGTGTGTTTCTGTTATTCCTGATAGATGTTATGCAACTATGTACAGAGTATGTGTTGAAGATTGTGTTAAAAATGGTCAATATGATGTTACAACAATGGGTAACGTTCCAAATATCGGACTTATGGCACAAAAAGCAGAAGAGTATGGTTCTCACCCTACTACATTTGAAATTGCTGAAGCTGGAACTGTTAAAGTTTTAGATACTGATGGTTCTGTTCTTATGGAGATGGAAGTTGAAGTTGGTGATATTTGGAGAATGTCTAGAGCTAAAGATATTCCAATTAAAGACTGGGTTAGACTTGCAGTTGAAAGAGCTAGATTAACAGGAAACCCTGCAGTATTCTGGTTAGATGAAGAAAGAGCACATGATAGAAATATGATTGCTAAAGTTACTGAGTATTTAAAAGACCACGATACAGATGGTTTAGAATTACCTATTTTAGCTCCTGCAGCTGCTATGGAATATACATTAGAAAGAGTAAGAGCTGGTAAAGATACTAACTCTGTAACTGGAAATGTTTTAAGAGATTATTTAACAGATTTATTCCCAATTTTAGAGCTTGGAACATCTGCTAAAATGTTATCAATCGTACCATTAATTGCTGGTGGTGGGTTATTTGAAACTGGTGCTGGTGGATCTGCTCCTAAACATGTTGAACAAATGTTAAATGAAGGTCACTTAAGATGGGATTCGTTAGGAGAGTTCTTAGCACTTGCTGAATCATTAAGATTTATTTCTCAAAAAAATAATTCAAAAGATTTAGAGATTGTTACTGCTGCACTTGATGCTGCAAATAACTCTTACTTAGATAACAACAAAGAGCCAAGTAGAAAAGTTGGAGAGCAAGATAATAAAGCTTCTCACTATTTCGTAGCACAATACTGGGCTGTAGCACTTGCAGAACAAACTGATAATGCTGAATTAGCTGCTAAATTTGCTCCTGTTGCAAAAGCTTTAGTTGATGGTGAAGCTACAATTATGGCTGAGTTATTAGGTTCTGAAGGAAGTTCTAAAGAGATCGGTGGATACTTTAATCCAGATATTGTTAAAGCTGAAGCTGCGATGAGACCATCTGCAACTTTAAATAGTATTATCGATAATATCTAATTTTCATATCACCTAGTGAAAATTAGGTGTGTGATAAAAAAAGGGTTCGCAGTTTTGCGAACCCTTTTTTATTGCCTGTTTAGAAAAAATACTAAAAAGTAAAATCTTTCCCTAAATAATGTTCTCTTACTGTATCGTTTTCTTTTATCTCTTGCGCAGTTCCACCAGCTATGATAGCCCCTGCTTTCATTACATAAGCTCTATCACAAATTTGTAAAGTCTCTCTTACATTATGGTCTGTTATTAAAACGCCTATTCCTCTTTTTGTTAATTGTTTGATGATCCCTTGGATATCTTTAACAGCAATTGGATCAACACCAGCAAAAGGTTCATCAAGAAGTAAAAACTTAGGATTTGAAACTAAAGCACGTGCAATTTCAGCACGTCTTCTCTCTCCACCACTTAAGCTTACCCCTTTTCTTTGTCTAATTGGTTCTATATTAAATACTTCCAATAACTCTTCAATTCTTTCACGTCTAAGTTGTTCATCATCTATAGATACTTCAGCTGCTAACATAAGATTGTCTTCAACAGTTAAATCTTTAAATATTGAAGACTCCTGAGGTAAATAACCTATTCCTCGAAGCGCTCTTTTATGCAAAGGTAAATGAGTGATTTCATGATCATCAAAAAATATATTTCCTGTTGTTGGTTGAACTAATCCACAAATAATATAAAAACTTGTAGTTTTACCAGCACCATTTGGTCCTAGTAATCCAACAGTCTCACCACTTTTTATATTTAAAGTAATATCATGTAAAATTTGTGTTTTTTTAATAGCTTTTGTTAAGCTTGTCACTTCTATTTTATGATCCAAGTTTGTATTCTCTACTTTCTTCTTTTTTTTCTATATTGATTATAAGTACATCAAAACCGTATTCACGAAGTATATTTTCTAGTTTTTCGTCACCCCACTCTACAAAATGTATTCCACTTTTTTCAAACTCTTCTAAAAGACCCAATGAAACAAATTCTTGTAAAGTTTTATTATATACATCATAATGATAAATATTTTCTCCATAAATACTTTGTATAGAGAAAGTTGGACTTGTAACTACATCTTCTATATCTAAGCTAGCAACATAGTTTTTAACAAATGTTGTTTTTCCACTAGCTAAGTCACCTCTTAACAAAACAACAATATCTTTGTTTTGTATTTTAGTTTTTATTATGTCTATAAATTTGTTTATTTCTGCTAGTTTTAAAATCATATATGTACTAGTTGATTACTTACTTCTACTATTTCTTCAAGTTTTTTAATAGCATTTCCATTATCTATAACTTCTTTAGCCATCACGATACCTTCTTCAGTTGAGTTTACTTTTCCATCGACAAGTAATGCAACAGCTGTATTAAGAATCACAATATCTCTTTTAGCACCTGTAATAGTTCCATTAAGAATATTTTTAGTTGTGATTGCATTTTCTTTTGCTGTACCACCTTCAATTTCTGATTTTGGATATAAATCAAAACCATACTCTCTTGGATCTAAAATAAACTCATTATAAGAACCTCTTTCTACAAAAGCACAATGAGTCACGTCACTTATACTTATCTCATCCATACCATCTTCACTACTAACTACCATAGCTCTTTTTGTATTGAGCTGAGTCAGTGCATCGGCAATTTTAGGTACATAATTTTTATCAAATACACCTATGAGTTGTTTATGTACAGAGGCTGGATTTGACAAGGGACCTAATATATTAAAAATAGTTCTATGATCTATAGATTTTCTTATTGGCATGATATGTTTCATTGCTGGGTGATGATTGATAGCAAACATAAACACAAAACCAGTTTGTTTTAACATCTCTAGTTGTTTTTGAATCGTAAGAGTAAGATTTACCCCTAATTCTTCAAGCATATCAGCGCTACCACTATTACTTGTAATACTTCTATTACCATGTTTTGCGATTTTACAACCACACGCAGATAAAAGAATAGAAACTGTTGTAGATACATTAAAACTGTTGCTTTTATCTCCTCCTGTTCCACAGTTATCTAAAAGTTGTTCTTGTAAGTGTTGTTCCACATTTAAAGGAAGCATATGATCTCTCATAGCAGTTGCTGCTGCTGCTATTTCATCCGCTTTTTCACCATTGTTGTAGAGTTCTATTAGATATTCTCTCACTTCATTGTGATCTAATCTATTTTCAAAAATATCATCGAATTTTAATCTTGCTTTATTAAACATATAGTAACCTTTTATAGTTTTGTAACATATTCACTCTGTGCTGATTTTGGAGTGGATTTTGTTTTAGGTATTTGTAGTACTTTAAAGCGGTCAGAGTATTCTAGATATTTGATCTCTATAATATCATTTACCTTAACTTCTTTTGCTTTTTTAACGGATATTTCGTTTATAAAAACTACTTTATGAGCCAACATATCTTCGGCAACTGCTCGTCTTTTTGTAATATTTACTGCATTTAAAAATTTATCTATTCTCATAAATATTATTATATCTTATTTAGTTTAAATTCTCTTTCTTTACTGCACTTAATGAAGAAAATACCAGAGTACTAATTTGAAGAAAACAGAGATAAAACTATAAGAAATTTTGATATTTAATAAAAAGTTATTTTATAAAAAATAATAAAATGGTATAAACATACTGTATATGTTTTATAGCTCATTTACATAAGATTTTATTTTGCTTTATACACTATAATAGAGGGAAATGAGTTGCTTTAAGAGTATATGAAAAGTATATTTTTTGTATATAAAAAAAGGTGTCTTGTCTTATTTTATTTATTATTATATATTTAAAATTTCGTATAAATAATTTAAAACTTTTAATCGTTATATTTTTATCTTTTAAAAATAAGCTAAAATACTTGTATTTTAATATTGATTAAGATATAATTTTCCCAATGAGAGATGATTTCGAATTTCATCTTTGGCATGCTTTATATTAATAACTTTGATCGTTGATAGTAGGATTCACACCAATAGATAGCTTCATAAATTAGATTTTCAAGCACATGAAATATTGTGTATCAACAACAAAAGGAATTACAATGGCAACATTAGTAAACGGAACAGTTAAATGGTTCAACAGCGAAAAAGGTTATGGTTTTATCGAACAAGATAATGGTGGAAAAGATGTATTCGTACACTTCAGAAACATTAATAACTCTGGATACGGTAGAGTAAATCTTGACGATGGTCAAAAAGTTAGTTTTGAAATCACTGATGGTGAAAAAGGTCCTCAAGCAGAAAACGTTACTGCTCTTTAGTATCTTTAAATTATAAGCAGTTTTTCTGCTTATAACTTCTTTATAAAATCTTTAACTATTCATATTTCCCAAATATTACACTTTATTTATTAAATACCCTATTTTGTTTTTAAAATAGCGATACTACGCGATAAAAGCATACCGCTAATTAGTCCATACAGTATACTGATAACGACAATAAACTCTATTTGTTTTATAACCTCAAGTTCCAACGAAGTCACTACTCCAACAAAATACTTAATGAAAAAAATAAGTAAAATAAGAATCATAGGTTTCCAGCTCCCCGGAATAAAAAATACTTTTTCAAAACTACTATATTTTACTCTTCTCGAGCAAGAAGATTGTGCGTTCATCATTAGTGCAATTACTATTCCAAAAAACCATAAAAATAAAGCAGTTGGCATGATTCCAAAAGTTGAAATAATACCAAAAATAGATAATAAAATCATCGAAATAGGCAAGATAAAAATACTTCCTATTTTTATTTTTCTATCTTTAGTTTGCATGTATCCCAGTAAAAGTAATCCTATAAATAATATAAAAACCCAAATTGGGGTATGTGTTACTATATCTATAATCATACTTTTCCTTGCTATTTGAAATTTTCTTGTTTTTTTATGATAGCTAAATTATCTTTTAAACTTCTATTATCCTTATACAAATTTATTAATTTATTGATTTTTCCTTAATGATAAAGAGTATTTTAGAAATGAACATCTTATTTAAATCTCTATTAGAGTTATACAAAATATATACTTTTTTAGACGGATGATATATGTTTATGTACTTGTGTAGAGATGATAATACGTATGATGAGAATAATACTGCATAAAAAGTATCTCTTATACAATGAAGTAAAAAAGAAGAGATACTCTTCTTTTTATTTTGTTAGTGCTCTAAATAGACTTCTATTTCTATCATTGATACCATTTACGAAAATTGTAGGGGTTCCTTGTACCATTACATTTTCTCCCATTTTTACATCTGAAGATATTTGATTTCTAGTATTTATATTATTTATTTCATCCAGTGTAATATTAGTTTTAAAAGTTTTATTAAAACCATCTAGTATAATTTTGCTGTTTTTTTGTCTTGCGTTGAAGTATTTACTGAAGTCTGTTTTGTAAACTTTTTCTTCAATATTTTTCACCCCTTTATGTTTCGCAATATGCATCGCTCTACTTAATGCGTCGGCTGCAGGATGAATTGTTAAAAGTGGAAAATGATAATAATATAAAGCAACATCTTTTGCATTTTCTTTCACTTTCTTGATAATTGCTGGGACAGATTGCTGACACGCAGGACATAATGGATCAGAAAATAGAACTACTTTGTTTTTTGCATTTTCGTTTCCTGCTATTAAATGATCTTTTTTATAATAACTATTTGTTACTTTAGGCATAAGAGCTTCTTTAAAACTTCTTCCTGTTTTCATATTAATAAGCTCCATAGTAAAAGCTTCTCCATTTGTAAAAACCATATCATTTGCAGATACTAGCCCTCTTCCTTGTACATTTGCCTGGATATTTAGTACATACCCATACCAACCTTTTAAAGATAAAGCTTCTTTTTTATTTATATCGATATTTTTTAATTGTATACCTTGATTTTGACTTAACCTTTGTTTCTCAAATGTTAGCACTTTTTTATCTACTTCAACACTTGCTAATAATGAAGAACTAAGCAATAAAGAGGCTATACTTAAATGTAATATTTTCATTGATTTTCCTTTTTTTATAATATATCTAAAATTTTAAAAATTTAAACTTCATAGTATACAAAAGTATTGTGTAGTTTTTGTAGAGTTTTCAAGATGGTAGATTAAGAATATTTATAATAATATTCGTTTATCAAAATATTTAGATATAAATACTACTAAGGTACTCTTTGACATTAGAACAAAAACTTCAAAATCTCCCCACATCTGCAGGTATTTATCAATACTTTGATAAAAATGGAAAACTTTTATATGTAGGAAAAGCAAAGGTATTAAAAAATAGAGTAAAAAGCTACTTTAAATTTACCCCTACTTTACAACCCTCTCCTAAGCTTTCAGATAGAATTTTTAAAATGATTTCAGAAGTCGATAATATGCACTATATCGTTGTAGATACAGAAAATGATGCCCTTATATTAGAAAATTCGCTTATTAAACAATTAAAACCAAAATACAACATACTTTTAAGAGATGATAAAACGTATCCTTATATTTATATGGATTCAAATGATATGTTTCCTAGACTCGATATCACACGTAAGGTGATAAAAAGTAAAAGTATTAAATATTTTGGTCCTTTTAGTACAGGATCAAAAGACTTACTTGATAGTATTTATGAAATTGTACCTTTAGTACAAAAAAAGTCATGTATCAAAGGTGGTAAAGCATGTATGTTTTATCAGATAAAAAAATGTTTAGCTCCATGTGAAGGTAAAGTAACACAAGTTGAATATCAAAAGCTTTTAGATGATGCTTTATACTATTTAAATAATAAATCGAAAATAATAGAAAAACTTACTCTTAAAATGGAAGCATACAGTGCTCAGTTTCGTTTTGAAGATGCTATGAAGATGAGAGATAGAATTCAAACTATATCCAAATCACAAATAAAATCTACACTTGATTTTGCAAAAGATGAAGACCTTGATCTTTTTGCCGTAGAATTAGATACCGATAAAGCAGTCATAGTAAAAATGTTTATACGTTCAGGTAAACTAATTTCTAGTACGCATAACTATGTTAATATTACAGAAATCACTTTAAAAGAAGATATTTATAAAACTGCAATTGTGAATTATTATGGAGAAGATTTACCCTCTATCCCTTCTACTGTTTTAGTATCAGATGAGATAAATAATAATGAAGAATTAGAAAGTTTTATAAGTGAAAAATACAATAAAAAAGTAACAGTATCTTATCCTAAAATTGGACTCAAAAAACAGTTAACTCAAACAGCACTAAATAACTGTGTAGAACTCTTAAAGATAAATAAGACTAGTACAAATAATAGTGACTATATAGCTATTAAAGAGCTATTTAACTTATACAAAGTGCCTACTAGATTTGAGTGTTATGATAACTCTCAAATGATGGGACAAGCAAAGGTAGGAGCGATGATTGTATGGGATAATGATAGATTTTTCAAAGAGGATTATCGCTTATACAATTTAGAAGCTAATGATGAGTATGGTCAAATGAGAGAGATGTTAACTAGGAGAGTTGAAAGATTTAAAGAAAATCCTGCTCCAGATTTGTGGGTGATTGATGGAGGTCAAACACTCTTAAATCTTGCATATGATATAGCTCAAAGTGTTGGAGTCAATCTCGATATTATTGCTATTGCAAAAGAAAAAATTGATGCAAAAGCACATCGTGCAAAAGGTGCAGCCAAAGATATTTTATATACAAAAGATGAAGTTTTTAGATTGGAGACTTCAGATAAACGATTGCAATTTTGTCAAAGATTACGAGATGAAGCACATAGGTCTGCTATCACTTTTCATAAGAAACAAAAACGAAAAGAAGATAAACAAATCTCACTTTTAAATATCAAAGGTATTGGAGAAGCTAAAGTTAAAAAACTCTTAAATTACTTTGGTACTTTTGAAGAGATTAAACGTTCAAATTTAGAACAACTTTGTCAAGTTTTAAACAAAAAAGATAGTGAATTAATCATCGAATACCTTAACTAAAGCATTCTTCTATACTTTGATAATATCACAAGTTATTCACATTCTTTTCACATAACAATTCATACCTTAAATCAGTATAAAAATAAATAAAAAAGATGTGAATTAATGTGACTAATATTTTATGTCTGAGTTACTTTGAATACCTTGAAAATCCTTTATTTAAAGGGTTTGCAGAGATATTTATAGTTTTTTAAACTAACTATAAGAATCCTAAAATAAGAAAAAAATATCTTCTTAAATCCCTTATTTAAAGGCTTTAATTCAAGTTATAATTTTTACGATGTGACAAACTTTTTTTTATGAAAATTATTGTAAAATCATTCTAATTTAATATTAAAAAAAGGTTCGTGGTGTTTAAAATATATTTTCTTATTATTTATATATGGAGTTGCTCTTTAAATGGTTCATTTTTAGATGATGCACATCATGAACTTATCAACAATAATATAGAAAAAGCGATCAAATTATACAAACTTTCTGCACGAGAAGGTGAAGATGAAGCTAATTTTCAATTAGGGAAGATTTATTATTTAAAAAAGTATCAAAAAAGAGATTTATTGAAAGCTTTTGAATATTTTAAAAAAGCATCTGATTATGAACACCGTAAAGCAAAATATAACTTAGCTGTAATATATTCTCAAAAAAGATTTAAAAAACATAGCTATAAGCGTTCTTACGAGCTTTTTTATGATTTAGCGACACATGACCAATCAAATGCTCAATATAAGGTAGGAATCTATTTATTATATGGTTTAGGTGTTAACAAAGATTACACTATGGCTAAGGCATGGTTAGAACGTGCATATTTTGAAAATAACTACAAAAGGGCAGCTTGTGGATTATCTAGTATTTATGCAAATGGTTTTGGAGTGATACAAAACTTAGGAAGAGCTAGACAGTTATCGCAAAACTATCTAGATAAATATCCTTTATGCAAAAAAGTTTTTAATGAGTTTAAATTATATAAGGATAAATATAAAGAAGATAAAGGTTTTAAGTTTGGATACTATAAATAGTTTATAGATGCCTCACATTTATTGTATTCAGTTTCATACACTTTTCAATCACATCTCTTGCCATTTTTACTTTTTCAGCAGAGGCGTCTTTGCATTCGTTAAAGAACAATAAACTTGTTTTTGTATCTCCTGCTAAATCTGATGTACCTATAACATCATTTGCCATTATATAATCATTATCTGTATGTACATCTGGCCAAAAAACTATTAAATTATCATGTGTATCTGTTCTTACAATGATTTTTTGTATTTTTCCATTTCTAATAGGTAAATTATAATGCTCATCAACAAGTTTTTTTGATGCAATTATCGCTTTTTCTCTTGATGTAAAGAGTTCATTTTTATGAAAACTAAATTCAAAACCTTCTGTATTTACTATGGTAGATTTATATTTATATATTCTTTGAGTATTTAAATCACAAATATATTTATTATCTGTTAATGAAATAGTGATTTCATTATTTTTGTACGATACTTTTGTGGTTATATAGGCTTCTTTCTCTATAAATTGTTCTAGTGTGGTATCTTCATTTAAAACTCTATAGTGGAGCTTTTTTTCTAATATTTCAAGCATAGCTTCTTTTGAACCTTGAAAATATGGTGCAAAATTATTAGCTTCCTCTTTAATTTGTATAAATATAAACTTTTCAATATCTTCTTCAATTTTATCGATAGTTTTGAGTACTGGGTCTTTATCTTTTGACACTTCTATCCATAATGCATTTACAGGAAGTATTTTGATTTTAAGTTCTTTAAAAATATTAAGAGCTAAAAGTTTATTGATCTCTTTATTTAAGTACTTTTTTTTGAGTATATCATCATGTGTTATTTTATCTTTTGCAATTTCAATAAACTCTTCATCATCAATTATTTTATATTTGCCATTTTGTAAATATAGTTTAAATGCATTTGTCATAGTTACGCCTTTTTAATTTCACAATTATAACATTTATATTTATTATGTAACTTTAATTTTATAACTATTATTATAGTTATATCTATAGAAAATATTATTTTTATAAAGGTAAAGAGATAGTAAATTCAGCACCTTTATAGTTAGCTTTTTTATAATCAAAATCTACATTTTCTGCTATGATTGTTCCATTCATCCCATCTACAATAAATTTGTATGTCATATTTAATCCTAAACCAGTTCCTTGTGATTTATGTTTTGTGGTAAAATATGGTTCAAATACTTTAGGTAAAACATCTAGTGGTATCCCTTTTGCATTATCTGTAAACTTAATAACTATATTTTCATCCTCTTTAAATGCTGAAATAATGATGATTCTATTTGTTTCTACATGCTCTTTTAAAGCATCTTTTGAGTTATTGAATATATTTATAAAACATTGGATGAGTTCATTTTCATAACCATTGATATTTATATCTTTATTGATTTTTAAAATAAGTTCTATTTCATGCGTTTTTATAGACCCTTCAACAAGATGAATAAATGATTTAATATTTTCTTCTAGATTAAAAACTCGTTTTACTCTATCTCCTTTGATAAAGTTCCTAAAATCGTCTATTGTTTTTGATAAGTATTGTGCATTTTTATTAATCGCTTTACATGTTATATCAAATTGTTCATCACTTAAAAGACCATATTCTTTTTGCGCTAACATTCCAGTAGCACCTGTAGAGATTATAGAAAGTGGTTGTCTCCATTGATGAGCAATATTTCCCAACATCTCTCCCATAGCAGCCATCTTTGATTGTTCTATAATCATTTTATCTTTTTGTTTTACTTTAACTTTATAGTTTTCAAATCTTCTTTGAATAGTAAACGAAAGAGTCAATGAAAATAGTATAATTATAAACATAAAAATAAAAGAGATCAAAATAATCGTATCGAGTTGTTTTTGATTTAAGTTTTTGAGTTCAGTTTTTTTGTTTTCTATAAGTCCCGTTAAATCATCTGTATAAAATCCAGACCCAATAACCCAATCCCAATCTTTAAACATCATAACATATGATATTTTTTTTGTTTCTTTTTTAGTGTGTTGTTTTGGATATGAATACTCTATAAACCCACCATCTTTTTGTTTTGCTAATTTAAACATCTCTTGAGTTATATTGATATTGTTCATATCTTTGAGGTGTAATTTATTTTGTCCTATCTCTTCTTGGTTTGGATGTGCTAATGTTACTGAATCTTTATTGAAAATAAATACATAAGAATCCTTTCCATATGTATAGGTAGAAAGCCTTTTTGTAATAGTATCTTTGATAGTTTCTTCAAAGTCTTTCACATATTCACCTGTTCCTATAAACCAGTCAAGTGGTTCAAAGTATTTATTGAATCCTATCTTCTCATATTGTTTTTTCATATCAGCTGGTTTATGATACCACCATGTTAAAAAGCCCTCTTTTTGAGTTTTCATTTGTTTTATGATTTCTCTAGTAAGGTACATACCTTTTCCATCTTTGAAGTTATAAAAACTTTTTCCTTCTAGTTTTCTGGCTACTGGCAATAATATACATTCATAATCTAATGAATATATAAAAAAGTACCCTCTTCCATTATTGAAACGGATATTTACAAGAGCATCTTGAATCATCTTTTTAATCTCATGAGATGATTTTGTATCTTTATTTTCTTCATAAATATTTGTTGCAATAGTATGTGCAATCTCTACTTTTTCTTTAATGTTTATTTTGAGTTTTTCTTTAGTAAGTTTTTTTTCGTTGATAATATTATTGTGAATCTTATGAACTTCATTTTTTATAATCTCTTTTTCATCTTTGAGGTATTGAGTTTTTACTTTTTTTATCTCATTATTAAAATTTGATTTATTGACATAGATAGCGATTATTATTCCTATGATTGTAATAATAGTAAAAACAATAAGAGGAATAAATTTTATTGATAATAGTAGTTTTTTTTCATCTTTATTTGTCATTATATTCTCCTCTTAATAATTATTTTATTAACTAAATATAATAATATTTTCTAATAAATTACAGAATAATTAAGATTATGTTGTTTATAAGTAATATTTAACTTATATTTGCAATTATATAATAGATAGTCTTATAGTATGATGTAGTAAATAATTAGTTATTTTTAAATTTATGTATATCTTCTGTTATTAGAGGACTACTTGAACCATTAAAATGTCTTACACCAAATGAAGTATTTTTCAAGGAGTTTATGAGAAAAAAAGTGGCATAATTTAAGTAGTGGTAATACACTGCTAAAGTAAATAAATAAAGGAAATAAAATGTTGGTATGTGACTGTAATGATGTACATTATGATGAGATTAAAAAAGCGGTAGAAGAGTTCGGGACAGATTTAGAAACTATAAAAGATGAGACTTCAGCTGGTACTGCATGTGAGTGTTGTTTAGAAGATGATTGTGATAGAGTGGAGTTGTCTTTACCATTAGCGATTACAAAAGCACAAGAGGAACTCGGTATCTAGATTCAACTCATAAGTGCAACGTTTAGATATAGTAGATAGAAAATTGAAAGGATAAATTTTGAGCAAAAAAAAAGCTTCTAGATAAAAGAACTAATGTTCAAATATCTAAAAGCTTTATGGCTCCGGCACGTGGGATCGAACCACGGACCAAATGATTAACAGTCATCTACTCTACCGCTGAGCT